>OGFM01000504.1_pt1 | contig 31945 bp, 22 predicted proteins | sample 1570871 | NCBI WGS metagenome assembly OGFM01 (sample SAMEA2581957, study PRJEB24529) | metagenome | biome: Human gut stool | place: China | collected 2011
CAAAACCATGTCGTCCGAACAACTGAAAGACTTGAATACCGTACAGCAGATTTCCGCCCAGATACGTTCGATGACCTCGCCCTGGTATCTTCATTTTATGAGGTACGACCCGGCTAATGCCCTGAAGAATGTGAAATGTCCGGTACTCGCCCTAAACGGAGAAAAGGACATTCAAGTGGACGCGACTATGAACCTTACAGCCATCCAACAAAGAATCAGCGAAAACGGAAACAAAAATGTAACTGTAAAAGCCTATCCGAACCTGAACCATCTGTTGCAGACCTGCGAAAAAGGCACATTGGCCGAATACGGGCAACTGGAAGAAACCATCAGTCCGGAAGTATTGAAAGATATGACCGAGTGGATTCAGAAACAGTAAGGTGATCAGCAATACACTTTTTCGGACAACATTGCCTGGTAGTACATCCATCCCCTTGATTACATACATTGCATAAATTGACTTAAATCAAAATCTTTCCTACCGAACTCACCTTGGCCGATTTTGTTTTACCTTTGCACCCGCAAAAAAGAAGAAGGTAAAAAAGTAACAGGTATCAGGTATAGTTTGGTATGAAGAAAAGTCTGATTGCATTGGCGTTCGGCACCCTGGGATTGGGTATTGCCGAGTTTGTGATGATGGGAATTTTGCCCGACGTGGCAAAAGATTTAGGAATCAGTATCCCCGTTGCGGGACATTTCATTTCCGCCTATGCGTTGGGCGTCTGTGTGGGTGCACCCGTACTGACATTAGCCCGCAAATATCCTTTGAAACATATTCTGCTGGTACTGGTCACCCTGATTATGATAGGTAATATCTGTGCCGCTTTGTCACCCAACTACTGGGTATTGCTTGCCGCACGTTTCATCTCCGGACTTCCTCATGGAGCCTACTTCGGTGTCGGCTCTATTGTTGCCGAGCGACTGGCTGATAAAGGAAAAGGTTCGGAAGCTGTTTCGATTATGATTGCCGGAATGACCATCGCCAACCTCTTCGGCGTCCCATTGGGAACTTCCCTCAGCACTATGCTTTCCTGGCGTGCCACTTTCCTGTTGGTAGGCATTTGGGGAATCGTAATCATGTATTACATCTGGCGCTGGGTTCCCCACGTAGAAGGGTTGAAAGACACCGGCTTCAAGGGGCAATTCCGCTTCCTCAAAACTCCGGCCCCGTGGCTGATTCTGGGTGCCACAGCATTAAGCAACGGTGGTGTATTCTGCTGGTATAGCTATATCAATCCGATGCTGACAAACGTTTCCGGTTTCTCTGCCGAAAGCATTACTCCTCTGATGATTCTTGCCGGATTCGGTATGGTCATGGGGAATCTTATCAGCGGACGTCTCTCCGACCGTTACACACCGGGAAAGGTAGGAACTGTCGCACAAGCGCTCATCTGTATTATGCTACTCCTCCTATTCTTCCTTTCACCTTATAAATGGGCAGCCGCTCTACTGATGTGCCTTTGTACGGCAGGATTATTTGCCGTATCCAGTCCGGAACAAGTATTAATTATCCGTGTGGCAAAAGGCGGAGAGATGCTGGGAGCTGCCAGCGTGCAGGTTGCATTCAACCTGGGAAATGCCATCGGCGCATATGCAGGAGGACTGGCTATCAGCGAAGGCTATCGTTATCCTGCGCTTACAGGGGTTCCTTTCGCACTGATCGGATTTATTTTATTCCTGATTTTCTATAAGAAATATCAGTTCAATCCCAATTATCTTTAAGAGTTTTTGAGGGAGAGATATAAAGTTTCATCCTATAATAAATAGCAATATCTTTTAAAATTATTATCCTTGTGAAGTATATTAGCTGGGTTGAGTATAAAAAGTACTTCGATGACTTTGAGTTTTCACTGCACTCTATTAGAAATTCCACTGCACTGAACTAGAATTTTCTATGCACTCGGGTAGTTGTCCCCTTGCAAGGGGACCATTGTCATCTTACAAGAGGACTAATGTCACCTTACAACAGGACATTTGTCACTTTACAAGATGACAACTACAGAATTACGGACGGAAAATCTTTAAAGATACAAAAATAATTAGAGAAAAGCAAGTAGGCGGAACTTTATTGATTATAGAAAGAAAATAATCTCCAAATTACAGTTATCGTATATATAATGTTTATATTTGTCCGAAATAGCTATTGCATCTTTGTCCGCTATGAAAACAAAAAGCATTTTATACGCCATCATGAGCCTTCTCCTGTCAACCTTTTGGGCAGAGAGTGCCGCCAAAAACCCTTATTACTATTTCCGTACGCTGGACATCAAGGACGGACTTTCACATAATACGGTGAACACCATCCTGCAAGACCGGCAAGGATTCATGTGGTTTGGCACGAAAGACGGGCTGAACCAATATGACGGTCTCGTATTCCGTACTTTTCAGAAAGAGAACTCTTCTTTGGGCAACAACTTTATCACTGCCCTACACGAGGATGCCGAAGGAAATATATGGGTAGGGACTGATACGGGCGTCTACATCTATAACCCCCGATTAGAGAAATTCACCCCGTTCGACATTCCCATCGAAGGTACCGGTGAGACCATCAGCCGTACCATAACGTGGATAGATTCCGACCCGCAAAAAGACGTATGGATTTCGTCCGATTCCCAAGGGCTTTTCCACTACGACATAAAGAAGAACAGCTTGAAGGAGTATTCCGCAAAAATAGGAAAAGGAGCGCTTAACATCACCCGCTTCTGGTTCGGAGACAACGAATTGTGGGTGAACCGCTACGAGGACAACCTGTATCATTCGGAAGACGCCGCCCGCTTCACCGTTTTCCGGGATGCCGAAGGCGAAGAGCCTTTCAAAGGAGCTATCATCACCACCTGTGTCAAAGGACTGCACAATTGCATCTATATAGGTTCGTCCAACGGCCTGGCAGAAATCAACCTGACCACCCGCAAGGTGCGCCGCCTGTTAAACGACTACGTACGCAACATCTGCCTGCGTTCGGATACGGAGCTATGGGTAGGTACGGAACAAGGCATCTACATCTACAACTTGGAAACCGACAAATATATCCACCTCACCACCTCGGAGTCCGACGACCGCTACGCATTATCCGACAACGCCATCTACACCATCTTCAAAGACCGTGAAGGCGGAATGTGGATAGGCTCATACTTCGGTGGCGTCAACTATTATCCTCACCAATATACTTACTTCGAAAAGTATTATCCCCGGGACGACATGCGATACTTGGGACACCGCATCCGTGAATTCTGCGGAAGCAATGACGGGACGATATGGTTCGGCACAGAAGACAAGGGACTTTTCCATTTCAATCCCGCCGACGGTACAGTCACGCCTTTCCACCACCCTGCCCTGTACCACAACATTCACGGATTATGTATCGACGGTGATTACCTGTGGGCAGGTACTTTTGCCGGCGGACTGAACCGTATCCATCTTCGCACCCGGGAAGTACGGCACTACGAAAAGGGCGAAGCATCCAATACCCTCAATGCCGACAACATATTCTCAATCTATAAAAGTAGCACCGGCGAATTATGGATAGGCACGACCTCGGGGCTGATGCGTTACAACCGAAAGACGGATGACTTCACACGCATCCCCGAAATGAACAAAATCTTTGTGTACAATATACTGGAAGACTGCCACGGCAAACTGTGGCTGGCTACCTATTCCGACGGCGTGTTCTGCTACGACCTGCCACAAGACAAATGGAAACAGTACACCCGAAACCCCGATAATCCGAACTCTCTACCCTATAACAAGTGTATATAATAATCGAAAAGTATACCAGATAATAATTGAAAAGTAGTCCACTAGTTTCGTTATGCAAAGGATATAATTCTTTTATTTTTGTGATACATATCTCCTCATGTTTTGTGTTTCTTTAACTCTATATGATTGTCCGCTCATGTTCACCAGATGTGCTTTATGGGTTAGTCTGTCTACCATTGCAGCGACTAGAACTTTATCTTTTACAATTTCTCCCCATCTGTCAAAAGATAGATTTGTGGTAATGATTGTCGCTTTTTTCCCGGCTCTGAGTGATAGGTGGTTAAACAATAGTTCTCCTCCTTCCTTATCACAACTTACATATCCAAATTCATCACAAATGACCATATCATACTTTTCAAACCTGAGTTCGAGTTGTCTTAGACTCTTCTGTGACCTACATTCCCTTATTTGTGTTAGCAGATGCGGTACAGATGTAAAAAAGACCGTATATCCTTCCATGCACGCCTTGATCCCCAATGCGGTGGCTATATGTGTCTTTCCTGTTCCCGGATTTCCATATAACACCACGTTTCTTCCTTCTTTAACAAATTCAAGTGTTTCCAGTTCAGGTATGACCATCTGTGCGTCTTTAGGCAAATCCTCTCTTATGAGCTCCTGCAAATACTTCATCTGCGGGAATCCGGCTATCCTTACCCGTTGTTTTCTTCGTTTCTCTACCCTTATTTCCATTTCCTTTTCCAGTATGCGTGCAATCAATGTCCTGCATCCCCAGTTCTCCTGCGTTGCCAATGTGATAAAGTCCTCCAGTTCGTTCTGTAGAACATTTATTTTAAGTTCTCTGGCATAGTCTGTAATCATTTCTTTTTCTGACAAGTAGTCCATAACAATATTTTTTTAGTTTAAAGAATCTATTTGAGTTAAAGCCTGTGTGCTGTCCATCATCCTGGTCAGGTCCACAAGGATCCCCATTGCCGCATCCTCTATCTGCCGTGATTGCTGTCGGTGCTCCGGAGCAGGCACATTTTCCCCATTTCCATCCTGCGGCTCATTATTAGCGTGCATAAAGGCTTTAATCTGGTCTGCCGATACCTTGTGTACTCCACGCAGTCTCAAAGCCTCATAGGAACGTATGATATCCTTGTCTGTAAATCCATTCTCTGCGGCATACTGTATTAACAGAACAAAGTCCCTTCCATTATCCTGGAAATGTATCTGGAAGAGTTCCTGTATCTTAGCGGGCATCTGCATGAGTGCCAACGATCCTTGTACCGCCCCCGGCTTGCGCAGCAGGGTGCGAGCGTAATGCTCCAACTGTATTTTCCAGTCTGCCACGCCATACACACGTTCATGCGCTGCCACCTTCACCTGCCCATGGAAGATAACAACCTTCTCGCTGTATATCTTGACAGAAACCGTTTTCCCCACTAATGTGTCGGGAACGGAGTAATGGATGTTCTTCATACAGATAGTAGACCACTTATCAACTTTATAATCCTCCATTTAAAAGCATCCCATCTCGTTTATATGTGGCTGCAAGGCTGCCAGATCAGCCGCGAGCGACTCTACCTTGTCCAAGGTGGAGATACTTCCGGCTTGTGTGTTAAGTCCTTCACATACCTCTTGCAGGTGTTTGCCGGCTTCTTCTACCGAGTCGAAATCCATCTTCATACAGAACGCCTTGCGCCTGACATACTCCACGCTACGTTCCACATGTCCTTTTTCCCATCCGGCACGTGCGTTGCAAAAGCGGAAATCAAACCGGTAAAAGGCGCACATACGGCTCAAAGCCTCCGTGGGAGTCTTATCTGTCCCTACGAAGTCCTTGACCGCCACACGCATATTGTCATATACCATGACATAGGGAACTCCCTTGACCTGGCGGAAGAAATTACGGTGTGATTCCATAAAGGCCAGCGTATTCTGATGACGGAACAGATAGGCATAACGCCCATTGCTGTGACTAAAAGTAAACACAGCCAGAAAGAAACGCTGAAGCTTACCATGTATGCGGAGTTTTACCTCTCCCCAGTCGAACTCGCAGTTCTCTCCCGGGATATAGTACTGCCGGATAAAAGCCTCTTCCCGTTTACGGGACTTTTGAGTATCAATCCCCGTGATATACTTGCATACGCTCGGATAGCTGACTGAGAATCCTCGTGAAAGAAGAAGATTGTGAATATCCTTCTTTAACATACATTGCTTCTTTAGACCACTGGCACGTTTGCTGGCATTTTTAGCTAAGCAATCATCTATAATGGATTGTACCTGTCCTGTGATTACTCTACGGCTACGTTTAGAGCTATCATACCGGGGCGCAGTAGTCAAAATTGTCTCTAAACTTACTGAAGGAGTATCAGAAGACAATGTACTCTCATACTCCTGGATTACCTTATGTACCGTTTTACGGCTGATGTCCAGTTCGCGGGCAATGGCACGTTTGCTGAGCCCACGACTTCTATACAAATGAATTATGGTTTGTTTATCCACCATGGTTATCATGTTTATACTTCCTTATTGGTTGAACCACAAAGGAAGTGGTTATATTAATAAATCTTAATATAGAGCATGTAATTACGATAGGGAAATAGTAAAAAACAGACTCCATTTACTAACCTAGTGGTATACTTTTCAATTATTATGGTGGACTACTTTTGGGTTATTATTTACATTAGTATATTCTCAAAACAGCGAAAATAGAGAATCACGTAATTACAAATGCATGGCATTTTCCGGCTTTTCTTTACCAAACTGCGATTTATGTCCTTCTCCGATGATTAAATATTCCTTTTTTAAGAATCATCGTTTTTTAAGGGAGGCTATATAGTTTGGAATAGAGGTTGTGCTTAACAATAAAAACTGTAATAGTATACACAATAGTTCGTTAAGTTTTGAATTAACAAATAAAAAGTAGGTCAAGTCCTACCGATTCATTATATTAAGGTTTTCGACATCTTTAATAATCATGAATCTGAACGAACTTGACCAATATTTGGAGCTAATAAATAGTGTGCTGCTTAAATCGGCGGTAAAGATAAACAAATGGCGTGAGAAGTTTATGCTTGAAGTGTTACTTTTACATTTGATTATCCCGGGTCGGATTAATTTCCTTCAACTGGGTCGTTATGGTCGCTTTGGTGAACAACGCTATCGTCAGCAGTTTGGTCGCAGGTTCGACTGGCTGTCCTTTAATGCCAACTTGGCAGGATCTCAGATAGGTAATCGTGTTGCGATTGCTTTCGATCCGAGCTATATCAGCAAATCGGGTAAATGTACTCCCTACCTTGGGCGTTTTTGGTCGGGTTGTGCCAGGATGGCTAAACGTTGTTTGGAAATCTCCGGCATTGGTCTCATTGATATGGACCTTCATACCTGCTTCCATTTGGAGGCTGTTCAAACACCACCGGCAAAAACACTGGAGCAAGTCAAATACACATTAATAGACTGGTATTTACATGTGCTACGTACCCGCAAAGAAAGACTTCTGCGACTGACAAACTATGTGGTTGCGGATGCCTACTTCTCCAAATCCACATTTGTAGATGGTGTACTTGAAATGGGATTTCATGTAATCAGTCGATTTAGAGATGATGCCTATTTCCGGTATCTCACCACAGAACAGCCTACAGGTAAAAGAGGGAGACTGCCATCGGCCCAATCAAAGCAATCCTACCTTTCTTCTTCAAAGGAAGAAGATTATCCGTATTTTTCAGTAGAACAAACGTTTCGACAGCAATCTCTCGTGCCACAGCACGATGAGCGGTCGTATACAGCTCGTTTTCACCACGCAACGTATCACAATATTTATATGGGTCGACAAACAAGCCCAATTTATACTTTGTTTCCAGCACACGCCTACACGCAGCATTAATCTGTTCTTCTGCCACTTTTCCTTCCGCTATAGACTCTTCCAACGTATTCAGGAAACCACAGGAAACCATATCCATATCCGTACCCGCCAGCAAAGCACGCGCAGCGGCTTCTTTCAAAGGAGCAACTCCGTGGGCATCCATCTTGCCCAACGCATAATAATCTGTCATCAATAATCCTCGAAATCCCACTCATTTCGAAGCAAATCAGTCAGCAACCATCTGTTGGCAGTAGCCGGGATAGCATCCACAACATTAAAGGAACTCATAATACTGCCTGCACCTGCATCAACAGCGGCACGATAGGGAGCAAGGTATTCATTATACATACGCAAACGGCTCATATCAACCGTATTATAATCACGCCCTGATTCACTTGCACCATAAAGAGCAAAATGTTTCGGTTCTTCTTCAAATTTGGTGGTAGTTTTTTCTTCGTTCATTTGGCAAATTCAGTTAGTGCCTATATTTTCTTATGGAAGTGAGTCGAGGAGCAAAATGATCATCAATATCGCCCATATATTTGCCATTTATCCCGAATGTGCCTCGAAGTGCATACCGATTCAAATGGGGGGGGTACTAAAGTATAATGCTCTTGGATACCATCGTCAAAAGTAAGGCTCACTGCGGCTTGGAGATCACCCCAAAAATCGGCTACACTTACAGTTTGTGACTTGATAGAAAAAGAAAAAAGATTGTCATGCAGAGAAACTGCTTATTTCTTGTTACCAAGTACTCCGTTCTACAATCTGACATAACACTGATAGTTTTTGTTTTTTATGATTAGATACGAATCAGTAGTTAAAAGTTAGGTTTCGATTTACATTTAACTACCAATTCACATTAATGATTTACTTTAAATAATATTCTTTAGTTAGGACATTACCAGACTCGTCAATCCATGAAATAACATAATTTCCTCTGAAACCACGAAATTTTATTTGTCTACAGCTGTCAACTTTTATCACTCCTTTAGTCTTCCACTCGTGATTGATCAATTCATTCAAAGCATGATACGCTTGTTTGGGTATCATGTCTTTGGTGAATAGCCCGGAAACACCGGTCTCATCCACTGCTCCACATCCGTCGACTACGTTCCACCATGTGATGCCCATCATTGGCTTAAGGCTAAACCACAGTCGATACAAATTCCGGGTAATTACAGCCTGTATTTTCTGTCCACGTTTATTGTTGTTAGGAGAAGTGATGGTTATTTCACTCAAATGAACAGGCAGTCCTGTCGCTGCCAAACGATTTATGACACTTCTCACTTGTTGAGGAGACTGAATATGTTTACCCGCAGCAATATCCAAGCATTGTTGTGGGTCGAACAAATGCATTTGAGAACCAATTACATCAATTTTGGCTCCCCGTTTTATTAAATCCCTAACTTGGGAAGCATATTCCGGTCCTGTCCAATAATCATTTATATTTAGTTGCACCCCATCCGGGAAAAGTGATGAAGCTTGTTTGAAACTGTTATAAGTATAGTCCCCCGGCATAATGCCATAACGGGAACTCAAACAAAGCTTACTATTTGGATGCATCTTACCTTTAGCATAATCTACCGCACTCTCATTCACGACATCCCAACTGCCGATACGCCCGCCATAATGTCTGGCAATTTCCTGCATACGTTTCTTAAACAGTTCTTCTAATTTTCTGGAGAACCGCGGTAATTTGGTTTGTAATTCATCTGGAGATATTTTTTGATAATTATCATTGTATTTCTCCTCTCCAAAATAATAATCATCAGATTCGACGTATGCAGTCACGAGCTTGTTAAATTCTTCACGTTCCTTTCCTGTTAAATATTTTTTAAGTATCCAATTGGGGAAATGTGCTTTCCGAAGTCCCCAGACTAACGGATGTCCATGGATTGCTATCCCTTTGGCGATACAAAAATCGACAATAGGATCTGTAGCCGGACGTCGCCAATGTGGTTTTGATTTAGGGTCACCCTGTTGGTTCCAATATATTTCTGTATCCCAATACTCTTCTTTGAACCGCAATCGATCCGGCTCTGTTTCAAACGCTTTCCAATAAAAAGGAATAGTAGCTCGATTAAACAAAATACCAAACAAATCTTTGTATTTCTGATTATGCTCTTCCGTTCCTAACTGATTGAAGTTAAATATACTGGCTCCGAATATGAAATCATGTGACACTTGTTCGATTTTCACTTCTGTTCCCTCGTTTACTTCCGGCAATTCAATTGTGGCGTTCGCTTTTCGATATTCTTCTATATCTCTATCTATACACGCTTGAACACTGTCATTCCAGATTTCCCAATATAAATCACTCATTATTTTCTCTTTATCTTCGCTGGCATTTTTAGGAAAATCACTTTGTGCATATATACCTGGCAGGAAGAATAAAAAGAAGACAAACAAAATAAAATTTTTCATTATTGCTTACATATTATGTTAATTAAGAGCATAGGCTCGGCTGCCTTTATGCTCTTAAAATAGTATTGATTATCATTAATTATATTGTCCGTTCATCCTAAAAGGCATTATCCACAGGAGTAAGAACAAATGAGAATTCATAATCCATATATTTTACATGATATTGTGACAACGGCCACCCACCCCAGCTGTTTACACATCCTAATCCCATTTGTATTTTATCAATACAAAGATTAGTCAGGTCGGCCTTTCTCACCTCGGGGAAATGCCTTTGGTCTTTACTCCATCCATCATCTAAAGACTCTATCGTATAATGAAGGGCAGAGGCCGAGAACGGAGCCCCGGCTACAATTTGCAAACCTCGTCCTGCTACATTTAGTTGCTTCCACCAACGAATGTCTGTTTTTGTCCCGGTTTCTTGCGGACGAATATAAGGATAAGGCTGCTCTGTAACACATTGATGATAGATTCCCAAGTCACTACTATGATTCCGGTCACAATAATTTTCAATAGGACCACGGCCATAATATTCAATCATTTCAAAATCTTCCGGCATTTGCATTTGCATACCAAAACGAAATAATGGTGGAGTCTTACTTTGCGGATTGACCGACATCCTTTGTGATACCTTTAAAGCTCCCTGATTATTGATGACATAAGTAAGATTTAGTCGGGCAGAGACATTCTTCATCTCGTAATCGGCATATATCATTACCTGCTCATTTCTTGTTTCCCATTTCAAAGAATCAAGCTTTATACCAGGGTTCTTCCATACTGAAAGTTTGCGATGTAGATTAGCTCCCATATCGTTGTCAGTAGGGGCACGCCAAAAGTTAGGGGTTAATGCAGCACCCTCATCCATCAATTCCAGACCTGCTACTTCATAACGAGTCAGATACCCTGTATGTTTGCTGAACTCCAAATGAAAGTTGTCACCGTTTATATGCAGATAATTCCTGTCGTTATCCCGGATTTGTGGAACTTCAATTATTGTATTGACAGTCTCTACATTTTTCAATTCCAGAGCAGGAGCCTTATATGCATTCAGTACAAGCTGATCTTTAGCGACAATATGTCCGGCCGGAAGCAGACCTTCCCGTTTCTTCAAACGATAAGCCACATTGAGTAACCGTTCTCCACATTTACTATCGCCTAAGTCCAATGTGACTTTTGCTTTCTGTCCGGGAGCGACATTCAATGTTTCTACAAATCCTGTACGCACAGTTTCGCCATCCGCCAATACAGCCCATTCCATATAATAGGCAGAGAGGTCTCGAAAGAAGTTTTCGTTATGAATGTTGATTTCACCTTTGGTTACATTGCTTAGAGTAGTCCATATGTTTTGATAAAAATACCCGACTTCATGCATGTGAGGATTAGGCGCACGATCAGGGCTGACCAAGCCATTGTCACAGAAATTATTATCTGAAGCATCGTATTTGCTAAAGTCACCCCCATAGCCATAAATACCCTCTCCTTCTTTGTTTTTCCAATGGCAGGACTGATCTGCAAAATCCCATATAAATCCACCTTGTAAATGAGGGTGTTTACGGATAAGTTCCCAATATTCTTTAAACCCTCCCATTGAATTACCCATGGCATGAGCATATTCACACTGAATCATCGGTTTTAGCAAACCACTACGTTTAGCGTATTTTTCCATTTGAGCATAATCTGCATACATCGGGCAATACACATCTGTAAATTCATTTCCGTCTGCTTGTTCGTATTGCACGGGACGACTTGTGTCTTCCGCCTTTATCCAACGATACGCAGCTTCAAAATTCGGTCCGAAACCCGCTTCGTTTCCTAATGACCAGAAGATGATACAAGGATGATTAAATCCACGTTGTACATTGCGTTGGTTTCTTTCTAAATGAGCCTTCTTATAGTCCGCACGTTTGGCTAATGTTCCATTTCCTCTATAATCCATCCCATGGGACTCTATATTAGCCTCAGCCACTACATAAAGCCCGTATTTATCACACAAATCGTACCATAAATTTGCATCCGGATAATGACAGGTACGTACAGCATTAATATTAAATTTCTTCATTATCTGTATATCCTGTATCATTCGTTCCTGTGACACCACAGCCCCGTCGTCCGGGTCTAATTCGTGACGATTGACCCCCTTGAATAATACCGGCTTGCCATTGATCAAAATCTGCCCGTTCTTCTGTTCTATTTTGCGGAAACCGACTTTCACGGGGATCACTTCATTATTCTCTTGCAAAGTCGCAAGCAACGTATAGAGATAAGGCGTTTCTGCTGTCCATTTCCGAGGATTCTCTACATTCATTACAACAGTATTGCTTCCTTTTACTATTCCCTTTGCTACAGTCCGTCCGGCTATATCTTGTAAATCCAGATTAACGGTACCATTGCCCTTCAGGCTGATTGACACATGCAAAGCGCCGTCCTCATAGTTACTATCCAAATCCGGAGTCACACGAATGTCATTAATACGTTTCTTGTTGCGGGCGTACAGATAGCAATCGCGCCCTACACCGCTATAGCGGAAAAAATCCTGGTCTTCCAGATACGATCCGTCACACCAGCGGAATACTTGAAAGGCAATCAGATTCTTTTGTCCAGGTTTGAGGAAAGGAGTAAGGTCGAATTCCGCTTCCAGCTTACTGTCTTCACTATATCCTACATACTTTCCATTTACCCATAAATACATATTAGAAGTGACAGAACCGAAATGAGCGATGATGTCTTTTCCTTTCCAAGAAGTTGGAATAATGAATTCACGGCGATAGGAACCTATATGATTATTCTCAACAGGCAATTGCGGAGGGTTGTTTTGAAACTGGTTCCGCCAGGCATAACCGTGATTAACATAAATCGGGACTCCGTAGCCGTTCAGTTCCCATACTCCAGGTACTTTTAACTCCTGCCAGCCCTTGTCGTTAAAGTCCGTTTTCCAAAAGTCGACAGGACGAGAAGTTGCATCTTTTACCCAGTTGAATTTCCAAAGTCCATTCAAACTCATATAATTAACAGACTTCTCTTTATGACCTAGTAAAGCTGTTTCCTCTGATTCGTATGCAAAATAATTGGTATGCATAAACGTTCGGTTAACAGCGTTTACTTCCGGATTCTGCCATTCGTCAAATGTTTGGGCGTTAGCATTAATTATTCCCAATGTAAATAGACCTATAATATAATTTTTATTCATTACTGTATTTCCATTTTATTTATATTCGAGCCATGTCGTTGCAACACATTTACTATCTGTCCTGAATCTAATCCAGCGTGCCTGGACAGCTGGAGGGAAATGGTGTATGAATGACTCACCGGGCGCAATATCAAAATGCTTGTACTCCATCCAATGACCATCCCCTGTCGGGTCCATTTCTACGTAAAATCTGACCGGTTGGAAAGATTTGTGAGAAATATTCAGAATACGCTCATCATAAAATCCTATCAAGTAGGGATCGGAATACTCGTCTGCCTCAATTTGTGCATCTACCCATGGTCCACCGCTTCCCACCGGTTTTCCCAGCTCCCACAGGTCGTCAATGGTTCCAGCCCAAAGCGTGAGTTTTTTATCGTCAGACACCACCATGCGTTTATTGCCGCAATCATTGGCATTCATACCTGACAGAATCAATAAGCCACGATAAGAAGCATAGTCGTTAATTCGTAATTTGTGGGAAGATATCGGTCGGATTTTTGCAAAGCCGTCCGCATTTTCAGCTGGTAATTCATAAAATGTGCCATGGCAATTGAACAAGTCACGTTCTGTTGCCACTTCCCGACAAATTCTCAATTTGTTTTGCTTTGTCAGAGTGGTAAACTCATTCTTGCCCAACGGCAATCTCCAGCGACGTTCCTTGTCATCTATAATCAGGACGGATCCGTCTGATACAACCATTTCTCCGGCATTTATTTCAAAATTTCTTCGGATATATTCTACAGTCTTTATGTCATTTTTATTTTCCAGTTTCATGTCTCCAGAAAGTTCATAGTATTTTTCCCCTTCTGACGTTCTCGCTAAAATGCCCAGGCAACGACGATTATCACCCAGGCAATATAACGTCCCTTCCGAAACGGGCTTTTCGTTCACTCGGGTGATGCCCTCAAAAATGGCAGCGGAAGATATAGTTCTTTTCTCGTTCATCGCAAAAACAAAAGTGGCGCTTATAACAGACGTCTTATCTGTAGATATACGAATCCACTCTCCTTTATCTTTCGGAGTAAAAGTTACTAAAGAAGAGCTATTCGGGTCTATACTCTTAGAGCATAACACAGTCCACTGTCCATTTCCTTGCACATCTACCTCAAAAGTCAGGCAAACTTTATCTTTGCTATCATTACGAACCCATACACATCTGTTATCCCAACCATTAAACAAAAACGGATCACTCGTTTGTCCGGCAACTACAGTGTCGTTCATCCAAACAGAACCGGATGCATTTGTAGGCCCCAATTGATCAATACGTTCCGGTGAGACAAACCACAAATTGGAATTAGACTGACCGGGACCACCAATATTTCCTTTTATCTTTCGCTTGTTCAAAAAATCTTTCTGTGCCGTATCGTCACATCCGAACACAATACGGTCATGCCAACGAGTAAAATCACCGACTACTTTCAAGTAAGATGAACGCGGGAATATCCCGGACGTATTATTTATACAAAATGTTTCGGGAAAATGCCAAAACATACCATGCATTGTCATCAAATAATCCGGATTATCCTTTGTTCCTATATTCCGGATACGTGGCCATTCTGTGTTCCAGCCGTGTGCACCGTCATAAGAATTGCTTGCTTTAGGAAGCCGAAAGAATCTCCATTCTCCTTTTTCCCGTAGAGCAAGAAGTAATGATTTATAATCCCAGCCTGTAGCCCAAACCGGATCTGTTTCCGGATGTGGATTACCGTAAATTCCACCTGGGCCTGTTACTTCTGTAAACTGATTACGGCGTATTACTTTCCAGTCTTTTCCGTTCCATTCCGCCAAACATCCTGCAGGTATGTTAAATTTCTCCAGTGCTTCGTGGGTTGCTTCTCCGTTGTTAGAGAAAACCAATACTCCTTGTCCACTATACAACCCCTTACCATGTGCGCCGGGGAGCAAGTCATTAGTCGGATTAATATCTGTGTCATCATGCATTCCTCCGTTCACATCCGGATAAAGGGTATTCGCCTTTAGTGTATTTACATCTATTTCATAGAATCCTTCCTCCATAGTAGCGATATACACTTTCTCCGCCGGATTAGATAAATGACGTGCAACGCCGGTGTAACGGCCTTGCGCTTCTTTATATGAGATAACACGTACATTACGGTTACTGTCTATAGCGTAAGGACCTATAAAAAGTTGGTTGCTTTCGCTATGAATTAATCGGTTGGCAGAGGTCCCTCCCACACTTTCTGCACGTGCGCGAACTCCAAGTGTGTCTGTGATTTCATAAAGTTTGTCACTGGACCCCCATGGTAAATGAGGCCCGTAAGTAACAACCCATAACCTGTTTTGCCATGGAACGATTGCTCCTGTGCCACACTCTCCTTCATTATTATAATATGCAAGGTGCGGGTAAATCCCGCTATAACAGGGTTTGTGGGAGTCTGTCACGGAGTTCTGCGGACGGCAGGAAACAAGAACGACAAACAGCAACAACAGGTTGCCTTTGATAAGATATTTATTCATTACTATATTATTACATATTACAAAATCAAATGGTGGACATGTATATCCAGTGTGCTGAAACTATACATAACAATATACTGGACACATACATCCACCAAATCAAAAATAAAACCTATTAAAAACTATGATTGACCTATTCTTCTACCCAGAAATCAATACTCCACGGTTTCACCTTGGCCGAAAGGATAGAACTATCTGTTTGTCTTCCCAAATCCAAATTTACCCCTTCTTTATTATATCGGTGCCCATTAAAAGAACGTTCTTTATCCAAGGTAATTTTAAATTCAAACCATTCGTCAGAACGGTTGGTAACGGCTATTACATATTTACCATCCGGTTTTTTCCATGCCATAACGCGGTTATTACTCCGCTCCTCATCCTCCTTTATATTATATCGCCTTGAATCCCAAGGCATATATTTCAGGAAACCGGCAATAGCATTGTAGTTAGACCATTCATAAGTGAAATGCCCGTGCTTTAAATTGGGATAATCAAGTCCTCTGTTTTCAGCACTCGGACGGTAAACGCCCAAACCAAATCCTTCCCTGTCTATCTCACTTATCGGTTTCAACGCATGCAGCCAATACCATTTCGGCGACTGGATAAAAGTCATCCAATTCATAATGGATTGTGCTGTGTTTACCATTCGCCACTCACGTGTATAATCTTTAACTTGTTCTCTAAAGTATTCAAATTCATTCTGATAAATAGGCTTGCCCTGATTGTTTGCCAGATAATTCTCACGACGCTTCATCACATTGTCCGAGTTATCCCCTATACGGTGGTATACCCAAGCATCTACATATTGCAATAATTGTGGATTTTCCTTCCACAATTTCTCACCATACGTTCCCGCATTTCCACTATTGGTGTCATAGATTATCTCTATTGTATTATCTAATGCGCGAATCTTTGGAGCGGCCATTCCAAATACCTTCACCAATTGATCTTCGGTATAGTGGCAGTGTGGATAAGTGGGGTTAGAGTATTGTGATTCATTTTGCAACCCCCATGAAGAGATCTTAAATCCCTGTTCTTTCATGTATTTCGCGTCTTTAACCAAAGCATCGGTAAATTCCTCCAGAAAATTATCATCGTTGTAGTCCTTTAAGGTACCGTTATTCAGACTGTTGTTATTTTTCCAATAAGGAGCTGGAGACCAATACTCCATAGAGATTCCTTCCACACCGGCATCATTCATCAGTTGCAACAAGCTGTTTACTTGTCCGGGAAAACGTTCCTGAAAGTTTTTCCGGTCATCACTGATTCCTCTGAACCAAATTCCCATAGCTACACGCATGTAACGAAATCCGGACAGCATTTCCTTTGCCAAACGCGTACGTTCGGCCGGTGCTAAATCCCAAGGAACTCCGAATTCAGGGTCATCATTTTCATATCGTTCACTATAATTATCGGATTGAATTTCAAATCCCAATCCTTCAATTACCTGTCCGGGCTGGCTGGTTAGTAATTGATAGTTACCACTGGACATCTTTGAAGGAATTTCATCTTTCTTGTCCGGGTCGTCATTTTCATCAGAAGGCTGCTTCTCATGGTGATGGTAAGTTTTGTATTCCTCCTTGCTACAACTTGTCATTGCGTTAGGAAACAAGAATAGCCCTATTAGAAATACTAAGCGTGCAATCATTTGTCTTTTTTTCATGTCTCTTTGGCTGTTAATAGTTATCATTTTGTCCCAAATTCGGGTTTGTAATAATCTCCTGTGAGGGTATTGGCCAAAGATAATTCTTCGCTGTGTCAAAATTACGTTGAACAATTATCTTGATAAGCCCTTCATTGTACATAGGGGTGAAATCTGCAATTCCGTCTTCATCGATTTCTGGTGTATATGGGAAAAACCATTTATTTTTGTTGACAACTTTATTTATCAGTTCATCCTTGTCAAGCAACCCATAGTTTGGTAAATTCAAGACTTTCTCTGCCAGCTTCCATCGGATAATGTCCATATACCTTATACTACCTTCAAAAGCCAGCTCCATACGTCGCTCAATTCGTACTATTTGGCGCAACTTGTCCCGATCTTGGGTAGTGACTTTGGGGTATCCTGTTGCAGCCGCGTAGTCTTTTTTGTAAGCCCGAGCTCTAACCTGATTGATGGCATCCAACACAGACTGGTCAATGTCATTGGCCTCAATCTTCGCTTCGGCATAGGTCAGCAGCACTTCTCCATAACGAATAAACACAAAATCGGGGTCTACCTTGAATGTTCCGTCATTAATCCATAGTTCATCCACTCCTTTTTTCCTGAGCAAACCGTTGTAAGAAGCATATTGGCTTCCGGTTTTGCAATCAAGATTGGTAATTTCTTTTCCGGCAATAGCACTCCAGACCCTGCTGATGTTAGGATTAGGATTATATATTACACCTACATGTTCAGTTCCAAATTCTACGATTGTGGCAGTGCAGCGCGGATCGCGATTCTTGAAAGGATTTTGTGGGTCAAACAATGGTGATTCATCAATGGGAAGCCCGTCTGTACAAAGAAAAGAGCAGAATAGTTCCCAAGAGGGATATTCGGAAGCATATCCGCCACGGTTTCTAGGGCAATACGACATGGCTGCACCTACGTCCAAGTAGTTTTTTAGTTCTACCGAACGAGGCCAAGAAAGAATATTCTCCTTCGCATGGTGTGTAGAAGCTATAAACAACTCCTCGAAGTCCGGATGAAGTTCATATATCTGTAAATCCATACATTTTTTTGCTGCTTGTGCCGCAAGTTCCCAATCTTCATTATACAATGCGTAACGGGCTTTAATGGCATAAGCGGCTCCTTTGGTTGCAAATTCCCGTTGAGTGCCGTAAGTCTCGGGCAGATAATGCGCTGCTTCATCCAAATCTTTGTACACGTTTTCCATTACCTCTTCCCGATCAGTTCGCCCCATTTCAAACGCTTCATCAATACTGATCTCTTTGTCTATATAAACTACATCTCCGAAGAGAGAAGTAAGTATGGCATATTGGGTGGCACGGACAAAAAGAGTTTGTGCCCTGTACAATTGCTTTTTTTCTTCCGAGATGCCTACACTGTTTGCATCCTCAAGTTTTTCTAACAGAATATTGGCGCGTGCGATAGCCTTGTATCCATTCTGCCAACGTTTCTTTACCTGATCTGATTCTCCATTAATTGTTCCACCTGTTATAAAATTCAAACTGGCTCTAGACTGGTTATCATCACTCCACGGTGAATAATCTATTGTACTTTCATTTCCATTTAACGTGAAGAACACAGTACGATATAGCCCGCCGATAGAACGTTGGATTTCATCTTCCGAACTATACCAGGAATCTCTTGATCCTGTGTCCAACGGATCTAAATCTAAATTGGCACAACTGCTCCATAGACAGACTGTTGTAAAGATAAAAAGAATATGATAAACCTTTTTCATATTATTCAGTTTTAAAATTTAATGTTAATACCTCCAAGTATGGATCTGGTAATAGGATAGAAATCTTTATTATCCGTACCACCGATTACATCCGAACTGTTCTCCGGATCCCATCCTTTCGGATATTTGCTGAAGCACAGAATATCGTTGGCACTAAGATAGATGCGCAGACTCTTAATACTCAATTTCTCTGTCAAATGCTTGGGGACGGTATAACCGACAGTGATATTTTTCAAGCGGAAATAGGCGCCATTGAACAGCCAAAAATCGGACATTGCATAGTTGTGGCCTGATTGAGTGGATGTAAGGCGGGGGTACTTTGCTTCTGCATTTTGTTCGGGAGTATTGTAATTGCTCCAATATTTGCCATCAATCAGTCGGGGAATAGCACCGAAATTGTTACGCAACGGCTGAACCATTTCCGTTTTTTTGCGTTGCAATTGTTTTCCTACTCCTTGCATGCTAATATTCAAATCAAAACCCTTGTAATCGGCATTTAAAGTGGCGCCATATAAAAAACGGGGTTGTGAATTACCCAATAATACTCTGTCTCTGTCCGGAGAGATCGGTGAATTATCGGTTGGATCGGCTTTCAGATACTTGATATCACCCGGTTTCACATTATTATTCATCACTGGAGTATTCGCAATTTCTTCCGATGTTTGGAAAATACCATCTGTACGATATCCGTACCATTCGTTGAAATAGCTACCCATTCTCTTTATTCGGTCTCCTAAAAATTGATTTCCCCCAAGGTAACCCATTTTAGAACGATAATCGCTTAGATTGGCAGATATTCCGTAATGAAAGTCATTGATATGATCATTCCAGCTCATTTCAATTTCAAAACCAGTTGTTTTCATCTTGCCGGTATTCTGTTGAGGGTTGTCATATCCTACATAATCCGGTATGTCTACATCCAAAATCATATCCTTAGTTATCTTGTAGTAATAGTCTGCAGTCAACCGCAAACGTCCGTCCAATAAGGCTACATCAAGTCCTAGCCCAAATGTTTTTGTTGTTTCCCATGATATATTGCGGATGGCGTATTGCCACTGTGCGGCAGTAAGATAGGAAGTAACATTATTACCTTCATAAAATAATTGGTCACTATAAGCCAGTAAAGGCAAATAAGGGTATTCTCCGACACGGTCATTACCCAACAAGCCATAAGACGCACGGAATTTCAGAAAAGACAGCGGTTTGATATGGAGATCCTTAAAGAATGGTTCTTCGCTGATGACCCACCCGCCGGATATGGAAGGAAAATATCCGATACGATGTTTCTTGTCGAAGCGGGAGGAACTGTCACTACGCAGGTTAGCCTGAAGCAAATACCGATTGTTATAATTATACATAATTCTACCGAAAGCAGATCGGTAAGCAGTGTGCTTGGCATTGCCATTATTGAACTGATAGTCACTTGAACCTCTGTCAAGATAGGGGTATTGTGTCAATTCAAAATGATCGCGGGAAGCCTTGAGGTCTTCCGTTTTATAGGTATTGTCTTCATACCCCAGAAGTAAAGTTAATGTGTGATTACCAAGCGTACAGTCATAATTGGCGAACAACTGTTTGGTAATGCTTTGCTTATTGCCTCTTGATTCACTTAGCTGTGTAGAACCATAGTCTGTAATGGCGCCAATCAGTTCATCCGGATTCTCTGCACTAAAGTATTCGATACGCTTTCTGAACTCCTTTGTACGTGAATCGTTATAAATGGGAGATAACACGGCTGATAATTTCAATCCCTTGACCGGAGTCAGATACAAAGCTATTTTCCCACTGACCTGATTGTAATACTCTTTTTTGTTACCGCCATAATGTAACTTTGCATAGGGATTATCTCCTGATTTTCCATCGGCTATACGTCCGTCGCTCCAAGTAGCGGCATAAACCTGAGGGAACAAGTTACTGGCATCCATAGGATCGTATGTTGGCTTGGTATAGCTGGACCTCTTTACACTGATATCAAATGCCGCAGAAATATATTTGTTGATTTTTATATCATTATTCATACGAACAGTGAAACGCTCATAATCACGGTTGTTGTACAAACCGTCAGCATAGTCATATCCGAAAGTGGCTTTGGTTCGTATATGTTCCGTTCCTCCTGCGATGCTGAAAGAGTGTGTCTGTTTGGTAGCTTTGTTCTTTAGCAAGACGTTTCTCCAATTCGTATTGGGATATTTGTCTGGATTTTCGCGGTTATACTCCATGTAATTATCTATCGTTGTAGCAGCGTATGTAGGATACTCGTCGCTTCCATTACCAGCATCGTTCCAACGTAGCTCATTAGTCATTTCCATGAAGCGTTGTACATCTACAAAATCCGGTCTGGCGGTAGGTTTGTCTATCCCGAATTCATAAGAATATTCCAAAGAGAGTTGGTTAGTCTTGGCTCGTTTGGTTGTTACAATAATAACGCCTGCTGCAGCTCTGGAGCCATAAATAGCAGCTGAAGCAGCATCTTTCAGTGCAGTGATACTTTCCACGTCGTTGGGATTGATATCATTAATGTTATCGGCAGGCACACCATCCACTATCACCAATGGGCTGCTTTCGCCAATCGTAGTGATACCACGAATGCGTATCGCACTTTGTGCTCCAGGAGCATTGTTGGTACGAGTAACAGTGACTCCCGACATGGCACCTTGCAGTGCTGTAGACAACTGTGCAACCTTTCGATCGGTGATCCTGCTACCCATGACAGAACTTACAGAACCGGTCAAGTCCTTTTTCTGTGCTGTGCCGTACCCGATAACGACCACCTCGTCTAATCCTTGGGCTGCCTCTATCAAAATGACATCAATAACATTCTTATAATCATCCACTTTAACTTCCGTCGTCTCATATCCGATGAACTGATAAGATAGAACACTTCCGGCCGAAACTGTTATCATATAGTTTCCGTCCATGTCGGAGATCACTCCAGTCTTTCCGTCTTTATCGGTTATGGTTGCTCCAGCCATGGGTTCACCGTGTTTATCAGTGATACGTCCTTTGACAGTCTTTCTACTAACGGTCTTTTTGACTTTTTTCAAAATAACATAGTTTCGGTCAAACTCATACGTAATGTTGCTATGGGCAAAGAGCTTATTTAAAGTTTCTTTCATCGAAGCTTTCTTTAATGAGAGAGTAACAGTCTTGCTTACGTCAACTTCATTCTTGTTGTACAAGAAGCTATATTGGCTTTGCTTTTCAACCATGTTCAATACTTCCGAAATGGATGTGTCTTTCACTTGTAATGTGATTGTTTGCTTCTCCTGTGCCAATGCCGGCAGAGAAAAGCAGAGCAACATGATAACTGGAAAACAAAAAGTCGCCCACCACTGCTGAGCAGTTTTCTTCAGTTTATTCCAGTTTTTGCTGTTTAATAATTCTTTTGACATGTTTCTTTAAAGATTTAATTGTTAGCAAATTCTAATAATAAGATTAGTTTATTTTATACAGTTTGCCAATGTATTTATAAGGCGATTCCAAATTGTAATCACACACGTTGATAATCATATTTTTTTTAAATCTAAAAAACAATATAAGAATGATGTGGAATTTTCTTTTTAAATCGCCCTTTAAACAAGAATAGTTTATTTTATGCCTTAAGAGCCTTTGCATATTACTTAAAAAAACAATGTATGAAAAAAATTTGCTATTATTGTATAGGAATTCTTTCCTTGTTTTCCTGTCAGCAGGAAACAGAACTCGCAGAGACCTCTCCTTCAGGCGGGGAGCAGATACAATTTGTTTTGGCTGTAGACAATGACAAAAACACACGTGTGACTACTGACGACAGCTTTAAGACCTTTTTTAATGAAGGAGATGCGGTTGGTGTCTTTGCGGTATCGCATTTACCGGGTAATTCAACAGCGCTTCAATCTCAAGGTAATTACATAGACAATCGAAAATTAACACTTAAAGACGGAGAATGGATAATGGAAGGAACTCCTGTCTATTTTCCGAAGAATGGAGAAGTTCTCGATTTTTATGCTTATTATCCTTACTCCAAAAACATTAATCCTACAGCAATCAACTATGATGCTTCCAAATCCATGTATGACTTGATGCTGGCAAAAACAGTAGACTTGGCCTCATCTTCCGGAACAGTGCAATTATTATTTAAACATCAACTGACGTTGGTGGACGTCAAGCTGACTTCGGGCGGTGGGAAAAATATAGAGATGAAAAATGTAATACCCGCCTGTACGTTTAATCTCGCTCAAATTGGTACACCTGATAAAATGAAGCTTGCAGATGAAGAGACATCTATGGGAAATATAGATTTCGATGAAGAACGGAAAAAGAATTTCAGAGCTTACATACCTTCTCAGCCTCTACAGGAACTGTCTTTTATTATAAAAGCCGGAAATTCGGAACATGAATATTCTCCCGCTAATAAACAGTTTGAACCTGGTAAAGCTTACAGTTATCAGATTGCTTCAAAACTTGTAGATTTGCCTTCATTGCCCAACTGCTATATGGTGAAGCCTGGTGGAGAAATTACTTTTCCCGTATTGAAAGCGTACGAAGTCTGGCGGCAGGAATCCTACTGCGGGAATCCGGATTTGTCCGGGACTTTGAGCGTATCATTGTTGTGGATGGACACAGAAGACCTTATTCCTGAGCAAGGTGTAATCTTAAGTAAAGACGGACAACAGGCAGATAAAAGTACGATTACTGTGAGAACATCTGCCGGCAAGCAAGGAAATGCTGTCATTGCAGTAAAAATCGGTAATGATACCCGTTGGGTATGGCATATTTGGGTAACAGATTACAATCCGGATGAACACACTTATGCCTATGACAACAATGGAGACGGGGTGACAGATTACTACTTTATGGACCGCAATTTAGGCGCCTTGACTGATGATGCAAACAATCCTAATTCCGTCGGTTGCTTTTATCAGGGAGGTAGAAATACCCCATTTCCCACTAGTTCTGTCACATTTCCCGGAGAAGGAGCATCCGTCGCGGATATCCAGTTGTTCGGACACAACGGAAATAAGCCGAAGATTAAAGTAGAAGCTATTTGGGGAGACGACCAAGGACAGTCTATTCGTCGTGTATTGAAAGATCCTCTGCTATTTATCTCTGCTAAAGGCGAGCCCTATAGTTGGGTGACTACTAATCCAAATGCCTCTAACGACCTTGCCGCTGACTTTTGGCCTAACAGTAAGACAAAGGAAAAGACTATTTATGACCCGTCGCCTGCGGGCTGGATGCTTCCCATCTACAAAAACGGGAAATCGCCTTGGGAGAATCTGCCGACTACGTATACTGAATATCTAGCTTCGGCAGGAACTGCATTCGGTAACTATCCTTTGGCAGGAAGATTAAAATTCGATGGCACTTTCCAATGGGCAACAAAGTCGGCAATGATTTATTGCGGAGAGTCTTCCTCCAATCTAAAGACTTATATGGTAATGCTTGCAAAAGACCAAAACAAAATAGATAATAATTATTATAGTCGTGCCAACGCTATGCCGGTACGCTGTGTGAAAATTGCAAAATAAACCGAATTAATTATATGGAATTATGAAAATAAAACAATTGATAATATTGTCATTTTGCCTGTGCGGCTTGGCAGCTTGTGAAGACATCTATAAAGGCGGTGAAAACCATCAGCAAACAGAAGTTGCCGTTTTGTTCAAGCCATCTATCACTTCTTATGACAAAGATGAAGTCGAAAAGTGGAAAGAAGGTGAAACGGTAGGTGTTTATATGATACGGAATAAAGCCGATTTTTCATTAGAGAATTCGATCAACCAAATTTTCAATAAAAAAATGCAAGTTCAGGCGGATGGCATGTTAAAGGTCTCCGGAGAAGAGCCTGCTTTTTTGTATCCGACAGATGCGACAAAGGTGGATTTTATTCTCTATGCACCATGGAATCCAAGTCTGGAAGAGAATGTACTACAACTTGACGTCCGGAATCAAGCAAAATCAGATTTTTGCGATTATCTTTACAGCAATAATGCTAAAAACAAGTATCGTACAACCACACCGGTAAAAGTGGTATTCAAACATGTTTTTGCGAAAATGATCTTTCATATTAGAAACGGTGAAGGTATTAGTGCGGAAGACCTGAAAGTGTTGAGACTGACTTGTTCTGATTTGCCGGCAATAGGGAAATTTTCTTTGGGAACTGCCGAAATGACAGAAATGGAAGCGGGAGATATCCCTGTTTCTGTTTCATCAGAAGGTTCTTATGGAGAATGTGTCTTACTTCCAAGTACGGGAAACGGGCTTCTACTATTTGATGTTGCCGGAAATCAGTATAGAAAAAAAATAGGGAACATGACATTTGAAATGGGAAAACAATATACCTTTGACATTGTGGTTTCTCTGCCCGGCATTGAAGTTAATTTAAAAGAGATTGAAGATTGGGATGTAGAAACTTTTTTATGATTAAAGAATATTTCTGAAAAACATTTTCGGGGGATAATACTTGTTAATAAATTATCCCCCAATGACCATGGCAATAAGGACAGTATATATAATACCTTAAATAACAAATGAAAGAAAAACATGTCATAGATGATTTTGAATTAGTCAATCGGATGCGGAAAAACGATCAACATGCCTTTTCCACTCTTTTTATTAAGTACCATTCTGACCTGTTGTTATACTGTGGGACCTTTATTGCAGACAGAAACGAATGCGAAGATATTATTCAAAGCATATTTTTGGAACTTTGGGAGAAAAGAACAGAATTGAGTATTGATACTTCTTTGAGAAGTTTTTTACTGAGAGCTGTACGGCATGACTGCTATGATGCAATCAAGCATCGTAGAATAGTTGAAAGTCATATAGCTTATGTACTTGAATGTTCTACTGCAACCAATTGGGATGTAGATCATTATGTAAGCTATTCTGAGCTAGAGACACAAATAAATACATTGTTGGAACAATTTGATAAAAAGTCTGTCGATGTGTTTCGTATGAGTCGTTTCCAATCTATTAAATATGATGATATCGCAAGAGAAATGAACGTATCAAGAAGAACCGTTGAGGTACGCGTTGGAAATGTATTGAAATACCTTAGAGATAACCTGAAAGACTTATGGCCTTTGTGACTTATTTTATTAATTATCTAACAATATAATAGATTAAATAATGGATCAACAAGAATACATAGATGAACTGATTATAAAGTGTTTGTCAGGCGAAGCGGGAGTTGATGAATCTAAAGAGTTGTCTCGTTGGATGGATGCGGACAAGGAGCATTTGGCTTATTTCCTGAAGATGAAGAATATCTGGGATATCTCTCATCCTGCTTTTGATATTGAAAGCATTCAACCTCAGTACCGGCTGGAACAACTCTTAGAGAAAATAAAAGGAAGGCAAAGAAGAAATCGGCTTGAAATTTTCGTCAGAACTTGGCAACGGATAGCTGCTTTCATAGCTGTTCCATTGCTTCTTTCGACTTTCTATTTGGGATATCTTCAGAAGAAAGAATCGACAAATCACGTCTGGCAAGAACTGAATGCCTTATATGGCACACGAACTAAAGCAGTGTTACCTGATGGTAGTGTAGTTTGGATGAACGGTGGTAGTACATTGCGTTATCCGCTTCCTTTCGAAGGTAAAAAGCGCGATGTCGAGTTGAAAGGTGAGGGCTATTTTCAAATAGCTCCTGATAAAAAACGTCCATTCATTGTACATACGCCTCGTCTTGATATTGAAGCTTTGGGAACGGAATTTAATGTCTATAGTTATGATAGTGACAGTTTGACGCAAGTTACATTGGTCACAGGCAGTGTATGTGTTTCGTCCAAAGAACGTCGAATTCTTATGAATCCGAATGAACGTATCGTTTACAATCACCGCAACAAAGATTATCAATTATATTTGGGTAATCCTGAAAAATGGTGTTCATGGAAGCAGGGAGAATTAGTTTTCCGCAATGAACCGTTGCAGGATATTTTTAAACGGTTAAGTCAAATGTATAACATCAGTTTCCAATTGGATGAAATGAGTAAAAATCTGATCTGTCATGCAACTTTTAAAGATGAATCATTGGATAGGATTTTGCACTTATTGGAAAAAACTATGTCAATAGAGTGTCAATATCTTAAGAATGGAAGTAGCGATCATACTGAAAAACAATATGTTAAAATCAGCTGTAAAAAAAGAAATTAATAAATTATGAAGAAATATTATCTGTTGTGCGTCATGACATTTACTGCGATAAGTTCAATTTTCGCTCAGAAACAATACACTCTTACATCTCCTGACGAAAATCTGCAGACAAATGTGTATGTAGGAGAAAAAATTGAGTACCAAATTCAAAATAAAGGAAAAATTTTATTGGAAAATTCTCCGATAGCACTGACACTCGTTAATGGAAACACATGGGGAGAACAACCCAAAGTCATTAAAGCGAATCATTATGAGAAAAAAGGCAATATTGTTTCTCCTTTTTACCGTGCAGATTCAATAACCGAAAACTATAAGTCGCTTGTGCTTCGCTTTAAAGGAGATTTCAGTATCGAGTTTAGAGCCTACAACGATGGAATAGCGTATCGCTTCATTAATCACTCCAAACAACCTTTCTGCATCAAAAATGAGACGGTAGAGTACCATTTTCCTGATAATTATCAAGTCACAGTTCCTTATGTTAGGGAAAATGAAGGAAATATAGAAGCACAATTCTTTAATTCATTTGAAAATGTGTATGAAACCACATCGCTTACAGGCTATAACCCTAAACGTCTGAGTTTTCTGCCACTATTGGTCGATACGGGCACCGGAGTAAAAATGTGCATTACTGAGACCAATCTGGAGAATTATCCGGGACTCTATATGAATATTTCCCAAATACATCCACATACAATGGTGGGAGTCTTTGCCCGTTATCCAAAGTACGTAAAGCAAGGTGGTCATAATAATCTGCAATTACTCGTTACGGAACGTGAACAGTATATAGCAGAGGTGAATGGAGCGCGAACCTTTCCTTGGCGAATTATTGCTATAGCTCAAAAGGATACAGATTTAGCTGCATCAGACTTGAGTTTCTTATTGGCAGAGCCGTCCCGTATTTCAGATATCTCATGGATAAAACCGGGAAAGGTGGCTTGGGAGTGGTGGAATGCGCTTAATTTGGCTGATGTAGAATTTCGTGCTTGGAAAAATACGGATACGTACAAATACTATATTGATTTTGCCGCATCAAAAAATATAGAATATATAATATTAGATGAAGGATGGGCCGAAAACGGTAAAGCGAATTTAATGTGCGTTGTTCCTGAAATTGATTTGAAAGCTTTAATAGATTATGCAGCTACAAAGAAAGTTGGCATTATACTCTGGGCGGGTTATTATGCTTTTCATCGGGATATGGAACAAGTGTGCAAGTACTATTCCAAGTTGGGAGTAAAGGGCTTTAAAGTGGACTTTATGGACCGGGATGACCAAAAAATGACAGCCTTTAATTATCAGGCAGCTCAAGTAACTGCCAAATACAAACTATTACTTGATTTACATGGGACACATAAACCTGCGGGGCTAAACCGAACCTACCCTAATGTACTGAATTTTGAAGGTGTACATGGATTGGAGCAGATGAAATGGAACGATATCAGTAAGGACCAGATGAAATATGATGTTACCATTCCTTTCATTCGCCAGTTAGCCGGTCCCATGGACTACACGCAGGGAGCTATGCTGAATGCAACCAAAAAAGATTTTTACCCTTGCTATTTCAAACCTATGAGTCAAGGAACCAGATGCCACCAGTTGGCTCTTTATATGATTTTAGACTCACCGTTGAACATGCTTTGCGATTCTCCTACTCATTACAACAAAGAAATAGAATGTACAGAATTTATCGCTTCCATTCCTACAGTATGGAATGAAACAAGAATTATTGACGGAGAAGTAGGTGAATGGATTATAACTGCCCGGCGTAATAATTCCATATGGTATGTAGGAGGAATCACAAACTGGACATCGCGTGATGTAAAATTAGATCTCTCTTTTTTACCGCAAGGAAAATATAAAATAGAAATCTTCAAAGATGGAATCAATGCAGACCGCAATGCAACGGACTATAAGAAAGATTTTTTTGTAACAGAGGATATTACAAAAATACATAAGCTTCATTTAGCACCAGGAGGTGGATTTGCGATGAAGATAGAGGGCTACTTACCTTAATTTGATATAGATAACTCAAGCAATTATAATTCCACTTTTTAATGACAATAGTTCGTTAAGTTTTGAATTAACAATAAAATATTAAGTCAAGTCGAACCGATTCATTATATTAAGGGTTCCTACATCCTGAAAAAAATGAATCTGAACGAACTTGACCAATATAGTGAGATAATCATCGGCTTGCTGAATAAATCGGCGGTAAAGATAAACAATAGTTCGTTAAATTTTAAATTAACATTTAACGAACTATTGTATACAGGAACAGCCAAATAAGATATTACCGGATTCTGACAAGATTAGGTAATGTCTTATTTTTATAATGGGGAAAATTGTTACCTTTGTATATATCTTATATTTACAATTAAGATTAAACCTAATTTTTCGCTTATGAAAATAGTTAAGGCTACCTACATCGTTATATTCATTACCGGACTATTAGCCGGAGTGTTCTTCTCATCCTCTGTTTCCGCCCAAGATATTTCGGGAACCTGGCACGGAAAACTTTCCATTCCCACCGGTTCATTGACTATTGTATTCCACATCAGTCAAACGGAACAAGGCGCTTATGTGACCACACTGGACAGTCCCGACCAAGGAGCCAACGGTATCAAGACACAGACTACTTCTTTCAATGATTCTACTTTAATTATCCAGATACCTGTGATTCATGCTTCGTACAAAGGAAAACTGAACAGTGATAACACAATCAACGGAACATTTACGCAAGGGATGCCCCTTCCGTTGAATTTGAAAAAGGGAGAAGCCAGCCGCCCCAAGCGTCCGCAGGAGCCTCAACCGCCTTTCCCTTACAGAAGTGAAGAAGTCACCGTGAGGAATGAACGGGATGGAATTAACCTTGCCGGAACATTGACTCTTCCCGAAAAAGGAACTAAATTTCCGGCAGTGGTAATGGTGACGGGAAGCGGTGCGCAGAACAGGGATGAGGAAATCATGGGACACAAACCTTTCTTTGTCATCGCCGATTATCTGACCCGGAACGGAATTGCTGTGCTTAGATGTGATGACAGGGGCACTGCTGCTTCACAAGGTACTCACGCAACAGCTACCAATGAGGATTTTGCCACAGATACGGAAGCAATGGTGAATTATCTGCGCAGCAGAAAAGAAATAAATGCAAAGAAAATCGGAATTATCGGACATAGCGCAGGCGGAATCATTGCATTCATCGTTGCCAAAAAGGACCCATCCATTGCATTTGTCGTTTCATTGGCAGGAGCCGGCGTGAGAGGCGACAGTCTGATGCTGAAGCAGGTAGAGTTAATCTCTAAATCCCAGGGAATGCCGGATGCCGTCTGGCAAGGGATGAAGCCTTCGATACGGAACAGATATGCCATACTGCAACAAACAGACAAAACTCCCGAAGAGTTGCAGAAAGAACTGTATGCAGACGTTACAAAAACAATGTCTCCCGAACAATTGAAAGACCTGAATACCATCCAGCAACTATCCGCGCAAATCAGTTCGATGACTTCTCCGTGGTATCTTCATTTTATAAGATATGACCCGGCCCAGGATTTGAAGAAACTAAAATGTCCGGTTCTGGCTCTGAACGGAGAAAAGGATATTCAAGTGGATGCCGCCATGAATCTTGCTGCCATCCAGGAAAGAATCACCGGAAATGGAAACAAAAATGTAACAGTCAAAGCCTATCCGAACTTAAATCATCTGTTTCAGACTTGTGAAAAAGGGACATTGACCGAATACGGGCAACTGGAAGAAATAATCAATCCGGAAGAAGTCGTATCGGTATCACTGTCAAAACCGGAAACCGATGTAATCTGTTGTTCTGTAAAATCATCTACAATTGTAATCGTTTTCTTTGTCGTATCAATCGCATTCTTTGTCGCATCTGCCTGTTTCGATGCTAAATAATAAGCAATCTCATTTTTTCCTTCTGTCAACGTCACAGACATCGTATCTGCCCAATTTGCATCCACTGAAGCCTGACTGCTGATTCGATAGCCTGCCGGTGCTTCTATCTCAACCTTATCGTCTGTCAATCCTGTCCTGTCTGCAATATTAATTGTACCTTTTTCCGTCTTTGCCACCGCATTCGTATGATAAGCACGAATTTCATAAGCCGGAGCATTTTTTGCCAGCTGATAAGAAATTTTCTGTTTCTCATCACTGCTCCTTTCATCCTTTAACACAAACTGCTGTTTTCCGGCAGTTTCCGATGAAATCGTAAGTGTAACTCCATCCGGCAAATCCTTTTCATCGGATACTGCGTAATGCACATCTCTGATAAAGGTACGCTTCTGTCCATAATACTTCCACAAGCCGGAAAATGGTGTTACCGTAACAATTTCTTTTGGTTCAGCCGTAGGCTCTATCGTAGCTGCCCCTCCGGTCACACTTCCACCTGAAGTCACATTTGCATTAAATAATACAATTTCTCTGTTTTTTTGTTCCTTCGCCTGCGTATTCACCGGGGTCATCCCCATAAATAATGCACATGCTAAAATCCATGCTAATCCTTTTTTTAACTTACGTTTTCTCATAAGTTCTCCCTTCTAATATAACTTAATTCATGATAAATTATATTTTACACGTAAATGTGTTGAAACACAATATAAAAAGAAAAGTTTGTGGGAATTGTTTGGGTTCCGCAATTTCGTAGAATAGCTTTGCGTCTCGTGGGCACTCTCGCTCGTTGAGTGCGTAGCGGTATGGGCACTGAAACTACCAGTGCCACATACCGACGTACTCAAA
>OGFM01000516.1_pt1 | contig 31277 bp, 24 predicted proteins | sample 1570871 | NCBI WGS metagenome assembly OGFM01 (sample SAMEA2581957, study PRJEB24529) | metagenome | biome: Human gut stool | place: China | collected 2011
ATGCTTGTAGATGACGCCCGCCACAGCGGAGAAGACAGCGCCCAGCATAAAGTTGCACAGCTCGCCGACACAGGCAGTGCTGGTACCCTTGACGACGATGTGGAGCAGGTTCTTCATGAAGCTGATGACCACGCCGTACACCGGGCCGAGGGCGAACGCGCCCAGCAGGGCGGGCAGGTCGGAAAAGTCCATCTTGACGAAGGACGGGATGAGCATCGGGACGGGGAACTCGATGAACATCAGGATGAACGCCACTGCGCTGAGCATGGCGGCAACGGTCAGGTTGTGGGTCGTATCTTTTCTCATAATTTTCCTCCCGGGGCGGCTGCCCCATTCAAATAAAGACTGGAAAGCCCTTTTCTCGCTCGCCGGAACCGGGAAGACAAATGAAAACGCGCCCTGCCATAGCTTACACTATAACAGGGCGCGCACAAACAAATCAAATTGTCTGCCGTTTCTTGCATCCGGACTATACCGTTGGCCCCGGAGTCTCACCGGGTCAGCACTCTTTGGGAGTGGTCGCGGGCTGTACCGCCAGTGGGGAATCACACCCCGCCCTGAAGAATTTTCTTTATTTTGACTTATAATATCACATGTTTATGTTATGTGCAAGTGTAAATTTTACAACAAGCTACACACCGCCTGGGGTAATGAAGACACTCAGACAATAATTAAAATATTGAAAGAGAAAAATGTCCATGTAACTTTTTTTATGACCGGCGGCTGGGTTGATACCTACCCTGATGATGTAAAAGCACTTTACAAAGCCGGACACGAATTAGGCAACCACAGTCAAAATCACAAGCAAATGTCAACTATATCTTCCAGCGAATGCGAGGATGAAATTATGAAAGTACATAATAAAGTAAAAAAACTTACTGGATATGATATGAAAGTTTTCCGTCCGCCTTATGGAGATTACAACGATACACTTGTTGAAACTGCTGAGAAATGTGGTTACCATGCTATACAGTGGGATGTTGACAGTCTTGACTGGAAAAATTACGGTGTTGATTCCATACTTACCACTGTCTTAAACCACAAGCATCTCGGTAACGGTTCTATTATACTCTGCCACAATGGTGCAAAATATACCGCAAAAGCACTTCCACAGCTTATTGACGGTCTAAAGGAAAAAGGCTTTGATTTTGTAAAAATGTCTGAACTTATATATTCTAAAGACTATGAAATGGATACTGAAGGTCGACAGCATAAAATAAATGCATCAGACAAAGAACCGAATAACAGCAACTCCCCAACCGCTTAACATCCCACTCCCTTAACCTTAATTAAGCCAAGTCAAAAAATTTGCTGTTATGCTGCTATAATTTACTGCAATTTTCATAATTTATCATAATCAGAAAAAAGCGGTCAAATGCTTTTTTATTCAAAAACATTTAACCGCTTTAATAAGACTTCCAAGCTCATCCTCTGATTTATATTCTATATTCACAACGAAAATAAATTGACTAAGCATTTCTTAAATGATACAATCAATCCGATATGTCTTATTAAGAAAACCAAGAAAGGAGTTTTCGTATGTGTTTTAGAAAAAAACTTGTACTACGATTTGTTTTCATTCTGTTTTTTCTGATTCCAAATATCTGTATAGCTTCATTGCTTGCGGATAATGTTTTTGGCATGACACATTATAATACGCACAACTCCTCTTATTCGGTTAATACCAATTTATCAAAAGACGTACATAATAATTCTGAAGCTATTGACGATGAAAACTACCTGCTTTATTCATTATTTATAACGGGTACTTTTAATACCTCAGAAACATTTCAAATAAATCAATTTATAAATCTTTGTAACAGACAATCAAGAGTTTTTAAATACTCTCCTTTTATTGTATCATTCTTTTTATTAGCAGGATACTGTTTTTTTGAAACAGAATGCCTTTCTGTAATTATTGGGCATCTAAATGAACTCATAACTATCTATATCCATAAATCAGACGGCAAAAAAAGATTCGCCTAAAAAATACTTTCACCCAAATGCTTTATTTCGTATACTTTTTTTAGGAGGATTTTAATAATATGAGTCTTACAAATATAATGGGACTACTGGGCGGTCTTGCTTTATTTCTCTACGGAATGCAGATGATGAGCAATGGCCTTGAACTTGCTGCCAGGAATCAAATGCGTGACATCATGAAAAAAATAACATCTAACAGAATTATAGGTGTATTAACAGGTGCTCTAATCACAGCCGTAATTCAATCTTCATCGGCTACAACTGTTATGGTTGTCGGCTTTGTAAATTCAGGTATTATGACACTTGAACAGGCCACATGGATTATAATGGGTGCAAATATAGGTACTACAATCACAGGCCAGCTTATTGCTCTTGATGTCGGAGCTATAGCACCTCTTTTCGCTTTTATAGGTGTTGCCGCTGTTGTTTTTCAGAAAAACGAAAAACTCAAACATTTTGGCGAAATTCTTGCCGGGCTTGGTGTTTTATTTATCGGCATGACTATGATGAGTTCTTCTATGGAACCTCTTGCAAACCAGCCGGCATTTATAAATATCCTTGCAAAAGTCCAAAATCCTATTGTCGGAATTCTTATGGGTATGATATTTACAGCCATAATCCAGTCTTCTTCAGCATCTGTAGGTATTCTTCAGGCACTTGCTGCCAGTGGTGTTATAGGGCTTAACAGTGCAGCTTTTATACTTTTCGGGCAAAATATAGGTACATGTATAACAGCTCTTCTTGCCTCAATCGGCACAACCACGAATGCTAAAAGAACAACTTTGATACACATCATGTTTAATGTTTTCGGAACAATTATATTTACAATTTTGTGTCTTATAACCCCTATTATAAGCATAATACAAAGTATAACTCCGACAGCCGTCCCTTCACAGATTGCCAATCTTCATACATTATTTAATATTGTCACGACATTATTACTGCTTCCTGTCGGAACCATGCTTCCAAAAATCGCCTCACTTATTTTAAGAGAGTCAAAAAATGAAGCATCCGGTGAAAACGGCATGTCCGTAAAATATCTGCTTGACCCTAAAAATGTACATACAGAAACTACTATGATATCAGTTATCTGTATTGAGGGAATACGCAATGAAATTTTAAGAATGACTGAAATGGCAAAAGAAAATATTCATGATTCGTTTGATGTATTTATGCATGGGGATATTAAAAAATATGAAAAAGTTGAAAATCGTGAAGAATATGTGGATTTCCTAAATAAGGAAATATCAAGATACATAACAAATGCAATTACTCACGAGGCAACAAAAGCCGGCAGCCAGATTTTCAATTCTTTTTATACAATCACAAGTAATATTGAGCGTATAAGTGACCACGCTATCAATATTGCAGGCTATTCTAAAATGATTGAAGAAAAAAATATTTCATTTTCAGACAATGCCAGCAATGAAATCGATGAGATAAAAGATATTTGTGATAAAACAATGGATATGCTGCTTCAAAAACCGGATAATATAATAAAGTGGCATGAAAATGTTATCTGCATGGAACAAAAAATTGACGATATGACAGTACAGTTTAGGAATAATATGTACGAACGCATTCAAAAAGGGCTTTGCACTGATGAGGGAAGTATACTTTTCTCAGAAATGCTTACTGACTTTGAACGTGTTGGAGACCATGCACTCAACATATCAAATGAGATGCTGAAAATTACAATGAAAGAAATAGTATGATGCAAGGGTCAAGCCAACATCATAGTACAAAAATACAACCTTAAAATCTCTTACTTAATCAATCTAAAAAACCCCCTGCCTTACAGATAATCTTATCTGTAAGGCAGGGGGTAAAATAATCACTTATATTTACACTTTATAAACTAAAATCTCTTGTACTCGATTGTTCCTGTAGTTTTAGGTGCATAAATATTTCTTAAATCAGCTTTTTTTATCTTTACATTCTTTTTCTTTACTGTAAATGTAAATCCCTGCTTAGCACCTGCTTTAATATTGACCTTTTTATTCTTAATAGAATATGTAGCTACAGTTTTTCCACTGAGTGTTTTAATTGTAATCTTAAGCTTTTTGATTTTTGTATCTGTATGATATGAATTATTTAAAATATTTGCTTTCATAACAAGATTTCCTTTTTTATCATAAGAAACCTTATATACATCAACACCTGTTTTTCCATATGCAACAGATGATACAGGTGTCTTGCTCTTAGAATATACATTCTTCTTTACAGAAACCGTGCAAGTAAGCTTTGTGCCATCTGAAAGTTTTGCTGTAATAGTTGCAGAACCGTTCTTTTTAGCCTTTACAAGTCCTGTTGATGAAACAGCGGCTACTTTGCTGTTGCTTGAAGACCAGCTTACGCTTCCCTCTGCATTTGATACTGAAAGTTTATGATTAAATCCTTCTGTTATAGTAAGCTTTGTATTGCTTATAGCAGCCTGATTGGCATCATGCACAACTTCTAAGTCATAAAGTGCATCTGCATTTAATGATATTTCAACTTTGTATGCAGAGTCTGCTGACGGTGTCCATTTATATCCCCAGCAATAGCATTTTGCAACATCTGAATATACCCAGTCAGAAGAACTAATCGTTACATTTCCTAAAGATTCTCCATCCTGATAATATGATATTGAGCCGCTGACATTTTCCGTTGCATATAAAAAAGTATATGTCTGCTTGCCACCGACAACATTAAACTCATACGATTTTTTCTCAAATGCTGATACCGATACATCTCCGCTTGAGAAGATTTGGACATATTTAGTATCTGCTGCTTTACTCTGTTTTGGTGCACTCCATACACTTCCTACCGCAACTGCTGCAGTTAATAATACTGCTCCTGTCTTTTTCAATAAATTTGTTCTCATTTTGCCTCCTTTGATTTTCAATTCATACTTTTATTTAGTTTTAATAAAAAACCGGGGTTCATTATACCATAATCTTTCCTTGTTGGCAAATTATGCCTCCAAGCTAAATTTTACTCTAAATTTCGCTAAAACTGTTCACCTATAGACTAATATAAACTTTTCAGCAAATAATATCAAAACACATCACTCAACCTTTATCTCATAAAAGAATACCTCGTCATCCTCTTTTACTGTATATTCATAGCCTGATTTTTTTATTATATTCTCCCAAAATCTTACGGAGATTTCATTTTTCTTCAGTGCACACACTGCACATATTCCCTTATTTTTTTTCCACAATTCTTTTATTATTTCTGCCGCAATATGATTTTTTCTGTATCTTCTCAGAATAAAGATTTCTTCTATATAAAAGTCAGCTTCTGCCGGTTCTTTTTTCTTATCCGGAAATAAAAATACAACCAAACCCGCTGTTTTATTTTTATATTTTACTATGTACGGCTTTTTTTCATCCATCTCATAATATTCTGAAAGTCTGTCAGGAATAAACAATGCATCATCCGTCATACACTCGCCCATCCAATCTGCATAAGCTGACAGTTCATACATATACATATTGAACAATCTTTCAAATGTCTTTTTATCATTATCTGCATCAGTCAGATAAAAATCTTTGCCTGAAATATAAGCATTTTCATCGTTGTCTTTTCTTTCATTTATCCCACAAATTCCGCATATAAATTTTTCGGTTTTCTTTAAATTTTCTGCTCCGCAAAATCTTTCTTTATCCCCGGTATCTCTAACCGAAAGTTTCCCATAATAATCAAATCCTACATGCTCACACCATCTTGAAAAACCTGTTTCAAACGGTTCTGTCGCATATTCTTCATCATATCCGTGAGAAACCATTATCCCGCATCTTATCTTTTCGCCGTTTTCATTCAATGAATTTTCAAAAAATTCCTCATCTTCAAATGCTAAGTCCATAAGTTCTTTTACCATATCACTACAGTAAAAAGAGTGTATAGGCGTAGCAATAATAACAGCATCGTATTTTGATATTTCTAAAAGTACATAATCAATTTCTTCCTCGTAAAGATTATAAATTTGATATTTTATTTTCATATTATCAAGAAAAACTGCTGCATTTTTACACATTGCAGCAGTATTTCCATTTGCATCCGGACTTCCTAATAATATGCATACATTATCACAATTATTCATTTCCATCCTCATTCCTATTCAAATCCTACTCTTTAATAAGTGATAGCATTCCATCTACAAAATCAAGTCCAACTTTGTAAAGACAATATAACAGCACAATTGCCAAAATCCAAACTAAAACTTTATATAAAATATAGCCTTTTGCAAACTCCTTTTTATACTCAGGTGTTTTTTTGCTAAATGCCATTACCAGTATATATATAAATCCTATTACCGGTATTCTCATATAACAGAATGTCTGAAACCAGTTTCCTATGTGTCCTGCTTTTTTTACTTTCATTTCCCGTATATTCTGCTTTTGTTCTTCAGACATTTCTGTTTTGTCATTCTTATCTTTAGTTTCATTCTCTTTCAAATTTTCTAAAAGCTCTGCTTTGTCGATTTTACCGTCATCTTTTAAAACTTTGGCTTTTTCTTCCTTTTTTTCTTCTTCCGTTTTGTCTTTATCAAAGGATATGTCATCTGCCCCGAAATAATTTTCGTGGGCAGCTACAATATCCTTAAGTGACATCTCCTCAAAAGATGAGTCTATACTTTTCACGAGTTCATCAATGTCATTTTTATTTTCTTCCATTTATTTTCTGATTCCTCCTTTATTTGATGCTGTTGACTTTTACAGTATAAACAGTACCCGTTATTCTTCCCCATCCTGAACCGGTTCAGCAGTCTCAACCGGTGCTTCTGTTGGTGTAGTAGTATTCTTTTTCTTGTCATACTCAGCTTTTGTCGGAAGATTTTCAAGTTCGGCTTTATATTCATCATACATTGCTTTTAAACTTGTATATTCTGCATATCCCTTACATGCATCAAGTGCCTGTTTTGCCGAATCTATAAGAAGCTGCATATTCGACGGCTGATATACATAGCCATGCATTCTCTTTATTCTTGTTCTGGCAAGGTTAATCCTGTTTTTATAAATCTGATTATTTAAAGCTCTCTGTGAATCATTTTTCTTCTTCTCGGCAAGTCTCTCATTTTCCTCTTTCTGCTGTTTCTCGTATGCTTTTACTACTTTCTTCCAATCTACAGTCTCATCTTTAAGAGAATCATATTTATTTCTTGCCCTTATAGCATAATCTGTCCTGACATCGTCATCCACAATACTTGATATCATGTCAGTAAGCTTTTTATAATCATTTTCAAGGTCATAATAGTCTGCTATATTCTTAATATACATTTTTTCAAACTTCTTGAGAGCCGCAAGGACTTCTTTCTGGTACTGTTTATCTTTAAGTACCTGAACTTCCTCCGCTTTCTCAGATAAAATTGACTTTGAAAAATAATCCATGCCTGCCGGTCTTGTCTTGCTTCCGGCAACAGCCGTTCCCTCAATGATATTTCCTGCACTGTCATATTTTGCGAGACTTATCGTAGACGGCATTGTAAAGTCCTGTGGTTTTAATTTTTCATGTATCTTATCCATATAATCTTTCCAGATTACACCGGGGATCGATGCACCTGATGCTCCGGGCATTGCTCTAGGAGTATCATATCCGGCCCACACAACTGTCGTATAATACTTTGTATATCCACAGAACCAAACATCCTTACTTGAGTTTGTCGTACCTGTTTTACCGGCACATATCTGTCCGTTTTCAAGTTTTAACTTGCGTCCTGTTCCGTAAGACTCATTGAATACGCCTTTTAAAACATCTGTCATCATCCATGCAGCATCTTCTGAATAGACCTGAGTCTTTTCATTATTATTTTTGTACACAACACCGTCAGATACATGCTCTATCTTCTTTACACATGTCCTGTCACTAAAACTTCCGTTGTTGGCAAGTGTCGAAAATCCTTTAGCCATATCAACTACACGCACACCCTCTGTAAATCCACCGAGAGAAAGTGCCATATTATCATTATCAATATAACTTATATTGTGAAAATGAAGTTTATCAAGGAATGAAAGACCGTACTTGACTGAAATATTGTCAAGAACCTGCCATGCTACGGTATTGAGGGACCTTGCAACAGCCTCTCGAATGTGTACACTTCCATAATAAGCACCACCCGCATTTGACGGACCGTTTGCAAATTTATTGTCATTTACTATTGTCGAAGGAGAATACATTCCCGATTCAAAGCCGGGTGTATAATCTATAAGCGGTTTTATTGCACTTCCCGACTGTCTTGCAGCAAGATATGCCCTGTTATACTGATCGTTTTTTCCTCTTCCTCCTACAACCGCTTCAACATACCCTGTCTCATTATTAACGCAGACTGCTGCCCCCTGAAGAGCATACTTACCCGAATCATTATCCTTTTCCTTATTAAAAGCAAGTCCTTCATCTACAGATTTTTGTAATTTCTTCTGTTTTTTCATATTGATGGAAGTATAAATCTTATATCCTCCTGAACGGATACTCTCAATCTTCTCACTGTATGCTTTTGAATATGTTTTGTTGTATTTCTGGTAATCTTCTTTTGAATCGAATACATACTTGAATTTAAAATCTTCTTTTTCCATAAGTGAGATAGCGGAACAATGAATGGCATAACTTATAACATATGTCTCATTGCTGCTGCCTTCTTCAGACAACTGTTTTATATTTAACTTCTTTTTCACCGCGGCTTTATACTCTTTTGGAGTTATAACTCCATCATTACACATAGTTTTAAGCACACGATTTCTCTTCTTTAATGCTGCCTGTGGATGAAGCACCGGATTGTAGGCTGCCGGACTGTTTGAAAGTCCTATAAGCATAGCCGCCTCCTGTGGTTCAAGGTCAGCACATTTCTTTCCAAAATAATATCTGCTTGCCGCTCCGACACCATAACACTTGTTGCCGTAATAATTGCTGTTACAATAAAACTCCATAATCTGAGCCTTTGTAAACTTACTCTCAATAGTCGGTGCAAGAAGTATCTCGGCAATCTTTCTTGTATAACTTTTATTCTGTGTAAGCAGATTGTTCTTTATAACCTGCTGCGTAATCGTACTTCCTCCCTGTGTAATTTCCATATTATGTTTCAACAGAGAAACTCCTGCTCTCATTGTCGCAACAAGGTCCACTCCTCCATGAGTTCTGAAACGCTTATCCTCAACAGCAATATATCCGTCATAAATATATGGTGATATGTCATTTATACTCACATATTTATAACTTCCGGCATTTACCGAACCAACTTTCTTACCGTTAGCGTCGTATACTACCGTATCCTCCTTCATAATAAAATCATCCTTGCTAAGATGAACAAGCTTGTCAAATACTTCCTCTCTCGCCTCTGTAAACATAGGCAGAACTTTGACATATACACACAAACCGACAATTCCGCCAATTACCATAACAGACGCAAGTATTCCCATGACAGCACCAAGTATATTTGACACTACACCTACATAGCTTCCTATCGCACCTACTATAATACGGAAAACATCCTTTGCATTTTTTACATATTTGCGTAAAGTATTCATAACTTTCCTCCAACTAAAAATCAACTGTAAAATATTTTTTGCGAAAATATCTCACCATACTATAATACAATTTTTTGATATAAGTGTAAAGTTTTATTGGTTTTTGTTGACATGATTTTTTCACTAGCTTAGAATAAATAAGAAACAAATCAGTATTCTATTTTATACTGAAATTAGGATTATTACGAAAGGTTATATCATGACTGAACAACTTATCTTAAAAAACTTTGGATTTGTAGGCTTTGGACTTATTGGCGGCTCTATAGCACATGCCATCAGGGAAATATATCCGGAGTCTTATATTATAGCATATAATTATTACCGTACCAAACCGCATAAAAAACTTGAAAGAGCGAAAGCAGATGGTATTCTAAATGAAATCTGCACATCTCTTTCCGATTTTTCACAATGTGACATAATCTTTTTATGTGCCCCGGTACTTACAAACATATTATATCTTAAAGAACTCGCCCCATACATATCTGAAAAATGCATTATTACTGATGTAGGAAGTGTTAAGGGAAATATTCACCATACTATAGAAAGTCTTGGTCTTAACAGTCATTTTGTCGGTGGTCACCCGATGACCGGTTCTGAAAAAACAGGTTATGCAAATTCAGATTCATCATATCTGAAAGATGCATATTATATACTTACGCCGACAAACGAAACACCTAAAGAGTATACTTTATGGCTTAAAAACTTTATAATTTCAGCCGGCTCTCATTGTGAAATCATGGACTATGAAACACACGATAAGATAACTGCTGCCATAAGCCATTGTCCTCATCTGATTTCAGCTTCACTTATAAATACTGTTGCAAATGAAGATTCTGACGGCAGCTACGCAAGGCTCGCTGCCGGAGGTTTAAAGGATATTACGCGCATTTCATCATCTTCACCTGAAATGTGGCAAAATATTTGTCTTTCAAACCCCGATGCGATTATATCTTTTCTTGACAAATATATCGTGACACTTACTGACGCAAAAAATGCGATTAGCAATCGCGATGAAGATAAACTTATGAAAATATTTGAAAATGCAAAAAAATATCGTGACAATTTAAACTAAAACAAACCTATGGAGGTAAACATGAATATATTAGAAGGTTTAAATCCTGAACAGGAAAAAGCCGTAAAACACTTTGAAGGTCCTCTTTTGATACTTGCCGGTGCAGGTTCGGGCAAAACAAGAGTTTTGACCCACAGAATTGCTTTTTTGATAAACGAATACAATGTCAGACCATGGAACATTCTTGCGCTGACATTTACAAATAAAGCGGCAGGCGAAATGCGTGAACGTGTGAAATCTATCCTTGCCGATGAAGCCGACGATATATGGGTCAGCACATTTCATTCTACATGCGTCCGCATACTCAGAAGAAATATCGAAGCTTTAGGTTACTCCCGCAGTTTTACCATCTATGACGGTGATGACCAGAAAACACTTATGCGCGAAATCATAAAATATCTTAATCTTGACCCAAAGAAATATAAAGAGAGAACTTTTATGAATGCTATCTCATCCGCAAAAGACGAACTTATCACACCGGAAGAATACGAAAAAATGGCTATGGGGGACCATCAAAAAGAACTCTATGCCCGTGCTTACAGAGAATATGAACGCAGGCTTCACGACGCAAATGCACTTGATTTCGATGACCTTATCTGCAAAACGGTACAGTTATTTAAAGAAAATAACGATGTCCTCGAATACTATCAAAACAGGTTTAAGTATATTATGGTAGACGAATATCAGGACACTAACACGGCACAGTTTAAGCTTATTCATCTTCTTGCAAACACACGCGGTGAAAACGGCGAAACTCTGCATAATCTCTGTGTGGTAGGTGACGATGACCAGTCAATCTACAAATTCCGTGGCGCAAATATAAAAAATATTCTCAATTTTGAAAATTCATATCCAGAGACAGAAGTTATCAAACTTGAAGAAAATTACCGCTCGACACAGAACATTCTTGATGCGGCGAATGCAGTTATAAGAAATAATCAGGTCAGAAAAGATAAATCACTTTGGACGCACCATGAAAAAGGAGACCTTATCTATCTGTCACAATTTGACTCTGATTATGACGAGGCATCATCAATAGCTGCGGCTATCGCAGCAGTCACAAGAAGCGGTCAGGCTGACTACAAAGATTTTGCCATTCTCTACAGAACTAATGCACAGTCCCGTATTTTCGAGGAAAAACTTGTAACAAATAACATTCCTTACAGAATTGTCGGTGCAGTAAACTTCTATCAGCGTAAAGAGATAAAAGATATGCTCGCATACCTGCGCACAATTGAAAACGGACTTGATGATATATCGGTAAAGAGAATTATAAATGTCCCAAAAAGAGGTATCGGACTTACAACAATCGACCGCATAACCTCGTATGCTATTGAACATGAACTCAGTTTTTACGGTGCATTACAAAATTGTGATTACATTGACGGCATAAAAAGAAGCAGCGGCAAAATAAATTCTTTTGTCAATCTTATTGAATCTTTCAAAAGACATTTACAGACGGATGGCTATGGTCTTGATGACCTTATAAAAGAAATCATAGAAGAGACAGGCTATGTCAGACTTCTTGAAGAAGAAGATACCGAAGAAGCCAGAAACCGTATAGAAAATATCGAAGAACTTGTCAACAAAATTGCATCGTATATTGAAAGCTGTGACGAGGAAGAACCTACTCTAAGCGGTTTTCTTGAAGAAATCGCTCTCGTTGCCGATATTGACAATGTTGACGAAAGCAACAATCTTGTACTGCTTATGACACTCCACAGTGCCAAGGGGCTTGAATTTCCTTATGTATATCTTGTCGGTATGGAAGACGGCATTTTCCCGGGATATATGGCTGTAAACGGTGATGACCCCGAAGAAATGGAAGAAGAACGCCGCCTTTGTTATGTAGGTATAACAAGAGCACAGAAAAAACTTTCGATAAGCTGTGCAAAGGCAAGATTCAGAAACGGCGAAATGCAGTTTTACAGACCTTCACGCTTTATTGATGAGATACCTCGTTACCTTATCAAACAGGCAGGTCCCGCAAAACAGCAGTCTACCCAGACTACCTCAAAACCTGCCGGCAGTTACAGTGCAGCAGACTTTTTAAGGACACAGCCAAAAATGCAGCAGACACCTACATATAAAAAACCTGACAGCACTAACTGGAATCCTCTCGTCGAAAAGAAAGTAAAACAGCAGAAACATAAAGCATCCGGTGCTGGACTTCTTGACAATCCGCTTATCAGAAAAGGTTTCGGAAATGATACCTCCAATACAGCCGTAGAGCCTGATTACAAAACAGGAGACAGTGTTTCACATGTTAAATTCGGTGACGGTGTCGTAAAAGACATGTTAAAGCGTTCAGGTGACTATATGGTAACTGTTGAATTTGACAGCGGAGTCACACGCAAAATGATGGCTTCTTTTGCAAAACTTGAGAAAAAATAATTATGTTACTACTAGATATCATTTACATCATATGATATACTATAGAGGAAGACGAAACTCAAATATTTTGTCTGAATGATAAAACTTAATATTATCAATTTGAAAAGAAGAAAGGATGGGGATTATGAGCAACAAATTTGAAGATTTAATCAATGCAGCAAAAGTATCTGAATTATTACACAAAAAAGAACTTGAAGAAAAAAATAAAAATACTATCGTTATTGCCCTTGCAATAATCGGTGCCATTGCAGCAGTAGCCGGTATTGCTTTCGCAGTATACAAATATCTTACACCTGATTATCTTGAGGATTTCGACCCTGATGATTATTCAGATGATTTTGATGATGATTACATTGAATTTTCTGACGGAGAACCTGAGGCAGAGGACTAATACACTATTTTTTATAGTTTTTTTCGTTCTAACTTGTACAGATATTTACCAAATACCGAAATGGTGTATCCATTTCGGTATTTTGATGCAATGGTCGGAAATTGCACAGCAATGAAGCAATCCGTGGCATCAGTTTGGGCAAATTTATATATATATGATACTAAATACTTACGAAACGGAGGAACATGCAATATGAAACTTTGGGGAGGAAGATTCACAAAGGAAACAAACAAACTCGTACACAATTTTAATGCATCTCTTTCATTTGACCAAAAGTTCTATGAAGAAGATATTACAGGAAGTATCGCTCATGTTACAATGCTTGCTGAACAGCAGATTATCTCTTCCGATGATAAGGACAAGATAATAGGCGGTCTCAAATCAATTCTTGAAGATATAAAATCAGGAAAACTTATCATTGATGAAGAACACGAAGATATACACAGTTTCGTTGAAGCTCACCTTATTGAGCGTGTCGGCGATGCCGGAAAGAAACTTCATACAGGAAGAAGCAGAAATGACCAGGTTGCTCTTGATATGAAACTCTACACAAGAAAAGAAGTCCTTGAAATGGACAGCCTTTTAAAAAATCTTTTAGAGAGTCTCTTAAAGATAATGAAAGAAAATATCGATACTATCATGCCGGGATTTACTCATTTACAGAAAGCACAGCCTATAACACTTGCTCATCATATGGGTGCTTACTTTGAAATGTTCAAAAGAGACCGTTCACGTCTCAAAGATATATATGAACGCATGAACTACTGTCCTCTCGGTTCAGGTGCTCTTGCCGGTACTACTTATCCTTTAAACAGAGAGCGTACTGCTGAGCTTCTCGGATTTTACGGTCCTACATTAAACAGTATGGATTCTGTTTCTGACAGAGATTATCTCATTGAGTTTTCATGTGCAATGTCTATCATAATGATGCATTTAAGCCGTTTCTGTGAAGAAATAATTATATGGAATACAAATGAGTACAGATATATTGAAATTGATGATTCATACTCAACAGGCAGCAGTATCATGCCACAAAAGAAAAACCCTGATATTGCCGAACTTGTACGCGGAAAGACAGGCAGAGTTTACGGTTCGCTTACATCACTTCTCACAACAATGAAGGGACTTTCACTTGCATACAATAAAGATATGCAGGAGGACAAGGAATTTGTATTTGACGCAATCGACACAACAAAAGGCTGTATCGTTTTATTCAATGGCATGCTTGATACAATGACTTTCAATAAAGACCGTATGCGTGCAAGTGCAGAGGGTGGATTTACAAATGCTACTGACGCTGCAGATTATCTTGTAAAACACGGTGTTCCATTCAGAGATGCACATGGTATAATCGGTCAGCTTGTGCTTTACTGCATCGACAAAAATATTTCTTTGGGCGAAATGTCTTTAGATGAATATAAGGCTATAAGTCCTGTATTTGAAAACAATATATACGATGCAATAAGCATGGAAACATGTGTAGATAAGAGAAACACTATCGGTGCACCGGGTCCAAATGCAATGAACGAAGTAATAAAAGTTTACGAGAAATACCTTGCCGAGTAATTTTACTATTTAAAATACCGAAAGTATGTAAATATTGGCACTATTCAAATATTGGCAACAAAAAACTTCCACTTTTACAATTTTAAGTGGAAGTTTTTTATTTACAAAATTTTTAATTACAAAAATTTCTTTTTCTTTAAAACTATAAGCATCACTGCACATACGACCAAAATAAGTATACATATAATTCCAAATCCAAATGGTACATTTGCAAGAGGTACCCACTTTGAATTGACATTCATGCCGTAAATTCCCGATACAAGTGTCGGAATACCCATAACCAGTGTGACTATCGTAAGCGTTTTCATAACATTATTCAATCTGTTGTCAATAACTGATGACATAAGTTCTCTCGTTCCATTTACAATATCTCTGTAAATGCTTGTCATCTCAATAGCCTGCTGATTTTCTACGATTACATCGTCAAGCAGATCCTTGTCATCAGGATACTGCTCAAGTCTTTTATATCTTGTAAGTCTGTCCATTACAACCGCATTGGCTCTAAGTGATGTAGCGAAATATACCAATGTGGATTCGAGAGCATGAAGGTCTATGAGGTCTATGTCCTCTGTATCATCATCAATTCTCTCCTCAATCTCAGTACGCTTTTTATCTATAACCCTAAGACTTGTCTGATATGCAGAAGCAACTCTGAAAAGAATCTGATAAACAAATCTTAGTTTCTTTTTGGTGCTGAACTCTTTTACTCTTCCATTCACAAATGCCTGCAATATGGAAGTCTCTTCGGTACAAACAGTAATAATAGTATCTGCCGTAAGAATTATGCCAAGCGGTATAGTAGTGTAGGCTTCCTTGTCATGCCTTATCTCGGTTGTCGGAATATCGATAAGAATAAGTGTATATCCGTCTTCCAGTTCGACACGCGAACTTTCTTCCTCATCCAATGCGGCAAGCAAATCCTGAATATCGATATTCAGCTTTTCTGCCACTTCTTCACCCTCCGAAACTGTCGGGTTTATCATATCTATCCAAATACCTTGTGTGAGTTCAGAAAATTCATAAATCTTTTTGTCATCTGTTCTGTAATACTTAACCACTTAATCTCACCAACTTTCTTTCAATTTTTAATGTTCAAAACACAATTAAATTATAACGCATCACCTGAAACCTTGCAACACAATACTTATCTGCTCAAGTAAAAGATATTTTACATCCCAGTAATCCTCACTCTTTGTCCATGCCTTTGCCTGCATTTTTATATTTACCGGTGTAAGTTTGTCAACGACAACACATTTATTCATATCATGAAGTATTCTGTCATCTGCTTCAAAAAGCTTCATGATTTTTTCTCTCACTTCAGCTATATCTGTATTAAGACCGACAGTAAAATCCAGAACCAGCATCCTCTCATCCTGTTTCGTCGTATTTGTAACATTAGAATTTGAAATAGTACCATTCGGTATAACAACTACTTTATTGTCTGTAGTAGCAATCCTCGTATAAAAAATATCTATACTCTGAACCGTTCCCTCTGCACCTGCCGAAATAATGTAATCTCCGACCTTAAACGGCTTAAGCAGAAGTATCAATACACCTCCGGCAAGATTTGAAAGACTGCCCTGCAATGCAAGACCTACCGCCAGACCTGCCGAACCGATGATAGCTACTATTGAACTGGCTCCTATTCCCAAAACACTTGCTATTGTAATTATCAGAAAAATATTGTATGCGAATGTGGCAAGCGACATCACAAATTTTTGTACACTGATTTCCACCTCTTTACGTTCCATTGTCTTTTTTGTGATTTTAAGCGCAAATTTAACAATTTTTCTTCCAATGACAAAAACTATAACAGCAATCAAAAGAGTTTTTGCAAAATCAAGAAGCCATTCTCTCTGACTTAACAGATATTGAATAAAGAAACTTGTCTTTTGTTCGTCAGATGCCGATGAATTCATGACTTTCTGAAGTTCATCGACACCTATTGCCTTTCCGCTGGCAGACTGCTCTGTAATACCTGCAGCAGCACTGAGTAGTCCCTTTGTATAAAGCATAATTTCCTCCATTAAATTCTATGAATAAAAATACCACTTCTGAGTTTTGGCTCAAACCATGTACTCTTAGGAGGCATAAGAAGCCCTGCGTCTGCAACATCAAACAACTCTCCTATTGAAGTCGGATACATTGCAAATGACACTTTCATATCTGTCTCTGCACGTTTCTCAAGTTCCTTAAGTCCTCTTATTCCTCCGATAAAATCAATCCTTTCATCAGTTCTCGGGTCTTTTATGCCAAGAACCGGCTCAAGAAGATAATTCTGCAGCAATGAAACATCAAGAGACAAAACAGGGTCAGTTATATTTAAAAGTTCCTCTTTTGCTGTAAGCATATACCATTTTCCTGATAAATACATGGAAACCTTTCCCTTTTTGTCAGGATGCTTTGCCTCTTCCAAACTCTCTATATCAAAATGTTCTTCTATCTTCTTCATAAATTCATCTTCTGTAAGACCATTCAAATCTCTGACACTTCGATTGTAGTCCATTATCATAAGCTGGTCATCAGGGAATAAAACTGAGAGAAAATAATTAAATTCTTCTGTTCCTTCGTAACCCGGATTTTCTTTTCTGCGCTTCAAACCAACTTTTACGGCTGATGCTGCCCTGTGATGTCCGTCTGCTATATATATTTCTCCTATATTTTCAAATGCTTTCTTTATGTTCTCTACATCTGACTTTTCAGCTATCTTCCATACAGTGTGGGTTATCCCGTCAACAGCCGTAAAATCATAAAGCGGTTTGTCCTGTTCCATAACTCTTGAAACAATATCATTTATCTCTTTTTTAGACCTGTATGCAAGGAAAATAGGACCTGTCTGTGCACTGAGCGTATCCACATGTCTGATACGGTCCTGCTCCTTTTCTTCTCTTGTATTTTCATGTTTTTTGATAACGTTGTTCATATAATCATCAACGCTTGCACAGGCTGCAATACCTGTCTGGCGTCTGCCATCCATCACAAGACTGTATATATAATAGCACTCGTCACTATCCGTAATATATGTGCCGTCAGAAACCATATTCTCAAAAATTTCTTTCGCCTTATCATAAACTTCAGGTGCATATGTATCTACACTGTCGGGAAACTGAGTTTCCGCTCTATCTATTTTTAAAAATGACAGCGGCTCCCTTTCAACTTCTTTAGAAGCCTCTGCCCTATTATAAACATCATAAGGTAATGCTGCGACCCTGTCTGCAACTTTGGCATCAGGTCTTACTGCCACAAACGGTTTTATTATTGCCATATATTTATCCTCCATCTTATCTCTTTGATATAACGTTACTGTCTGCATATGCGGTGAGACAGCAGCAATATAACTTCATATATTTTGACCATAGTCCCAATATATGATATTATATCAAAAAAAGATACAAAATAACAGGTGTAAAATAATCCAGTAAAAAATGATAAAGAGGAGGTGTTTACCATGCTTAAAACGGTTATATTTGATATGGATGGTGTTATTATAGATAGTGAAGCACAGCATGCAAAAGCGTCACTAAATATATTTAAGGAACTCGGAGTTGACACAGATTTAGATTATTGTAAATCCTTTACAGGAAGTTCCAGCAAAAAAATGGCAGAAACGGCAATTACAGACTTTTCGCTCGACATAACTACAAATGCACTCTTAGATAAACTGAACCTTGCAAAGAAAAAACTACATGAAAAAGAGGGTTATATTCCTGTTGAGGGTGTTGAAGCTCTTATAAAAAGACTATATAAAGATGGAGTACAGCTTGCCATCGCTTCTTCTTCCTCACCGAAGGAAATAGAAACAGTTGTCAAAAAACTCGGCATAAAGAAATATTTTGAAAAACTTGTATCCGCATCATCGGTTGCAAATCCAAAACCGTCACCTGATACTTTCCTGCTTGCACTCGAAAAACTTGGTGCAGCACCTGAGGATACCGTTATCATCGAAGATTCAACTTTCGGTGTGAAAGCTGCAAAAGCCGCCAATGTAGCATGTATCGGCTTTATCAACCCAAATTCGGGCAATCAAAATCTCAATGATGCAGACGTACTTATTGAAAGTTTTGATGGTATCGACAAGACATTTATTGAAAATACCCTGTTACGTTCACAGGGAAAGCCACTGACGATTGCATCGACTAAACGTCTCTTTATCAGGGAACTTGCCGTATCAGACATTCCTGATATTTATCCTATATATTCCGACCCTCAGGTGAAGAAATATATTGATAATATAGACGATTATCTTGAACTTGAAATGAAAAAACAGAAAGCATACATACAAAATGTCTATTCTTTCTATGGATTTGGTCTTTGGGGTGTTTTTGGAAAGACAAGCAAAAAACTTATCGGCAGATGCGGTCTTGAAAATGAAACCATTGACGGCACAAACGAAATAATGCTGTCATATCTGTTAGACAGCCAGCACTGGGGCTACGGATATGCCTTGGAATGCTGTGAAGCAGTTCTCAAATATGCCAAAGAACAGCTTGAGTTAAAAAGAATTGTCGCTGTCATAGATTTTGACAATATACGTTCCATAAAAACAGCAGAAAAACTTGGAATGAAATATGAAAAAGACGTTGTTTTCAACAACAGAAACAGACATCTTTACAGTATTTATCTATAATTTAATAAATCTGTGAACCATAAAATCGTCGAATACACTTATCGTCAGATATTTTAAATTTATATATACAAAAAATCGGACACATCTTTCAATATGTCCGATTTTTTATTTATCAAAGCTTTAACACCGGGTATCAAACCGGTACAGCGTTCTGTATCATTGACATTTCGATAAATAACTGTTTTTTCTTATAAGTCTGCTATCTGCTTTTATTGTCAGTTGTCTTTTTATTATTAGCTTTTTTGTTTTTAGTTTTTTTGTTACTCTTGTTTTTCTTTTTGTTGTTATTTTTATTGGATGACTTTTTCTTGGCAGGTGCTGTTGTTGCCGCATTGTCATCTACTGCTGACTGTCCTGCATTGTTTGCCTGTCCGTCAGTTCCCTGATTTCCTGTAGCATCGTCAACAACGTCGGCTGTGTCATCAACAACATCATCAACCGCATCCGCTGCATCATCAACAACGTCACCTACAACACCGTCACCGTCCTCATCTACCCTGTCACTCTCATCATAATCGCTGTCATCCTCATTTACAACAGGACCCTGTGTAGCATTATCCTCCGGCTCCTGAGTAGCAGAAGATGTAACCGAATTATTTGTCTTATTCTTGTCTCCGCATCCTGAAAGCATCATAGTAGACAACGCCAATGTAGTAATAAACATCACAACCCTTTTTCGCATAATTTCCTCCTAACACAATTTTAGTTTTTCCACTTTCTAATGTTTTAGAAACAGATACGATTTTACAATCATCCCATCTCTTAAAACTATTATGTTACGAGATGCGTAAAGTTATTCATGTTTGTTATTTAACAACAATTTTCATAAATTTTTTCTTTCCACGTTTAAGTACAATACCATCTTCACTTATATCGTTTTTATTTAATACAGTCTTAGGGTCTGATACTTTTTCTCCGTCAATTGAGACACCGCCCTGCTGTACATTTCTTCTCGCCTCACCGTTTGAAGCTGCAAGACCTGCTTTTACAAGCAATGTAAGAATACCTATATTTTCATCTTCACCAAAATCCAACTCACTAAGTTCTGTCACAGGCATCTGTGATGTATTTCCGCCTGAGAATAACGCTCTTGCACCTTCTTTAGCCATCTCGGCTTCTTCCTCACCATGCACAAGTTTTGTAAGTTCATATGCAAGAATTTCTTTAGCTTCGTTTAACTTGCTGCCTTCCCACTTATCCATCTCGTCAATCTGCTCTAACGGAAGGAATGTGAGCATACGCAGACATTTAAGTACATCGGCATCGCTTACATTTCTCCAATACTGGTAAAAATCAAACGGAGATGTTTTTTCAGGGTCAAGCCATACTGCTCCTGACTGTGTCTTACCCATCTTCTTTCCCTCAGAATTGAGCAAAAGGTTTATTGTCATTGCATATGCATCCTTACCAAGTTTTCTTCTGATAAGCTCAGTACCGCCAAGCATGTTGCTCCACTGGTCGTCACCGCCAAATTCCATGTTACATCCATATTTCTGATATAATGTGTAGAAGTCATAGCTCTGCATTATCATATAGTTGAACTCGAGGAATGAAAGACCTTTTTCCATTCTCTGTTTGTAACACTCGGCTGCAAGCATACGGTTGACAGTAAAGTGAGGTCCTATATCTCTGAGAACTTCCATATAATTTAAATCCATGAGCCAATCTGCATTGTTGACAAGCATAGCCTTATCTTCCCCAAACTCGATGAAACGGCTCATCTGCTTTTTAAAACACTCAACATTATGATTTATTGTTTCAGCAGTCATCATCTGTCTCATATCTGTTCTTCCTGAAGGGTCACCAATCATAGCTGTACCTCCGCCGATAAGAGCTATCGGTCTGTTTCCTGCCATCTGGAGTCTCTTCATAAGGCAGAGTGCCATGAAATGACCTACATGAAGACTGTCAGCCGTAGGGTCAAATCCTATATAAAATGTAGCTTTACCGTTATTTATCAATTCTTTTATTTCTTTCTAATCCGTGACCTGTGCAATAAGTCCACGAGCCACTAATTCGTCATATAATTCCATAATAACCTCCGTTTATTGATTTATTTTCAACAGAATATAATTTTAACTGTCGTTTTTCTTTTAATATTTTATCTGCAATTGTGCTTTCTTCTCTTATCCTCATACATTCTGTCATCCGCTATCTTGCAAAGTTCCTCAATCTGAAAACTTCCCCTTGCAAATGCAGTTCCGACAGCTACGCTGCATGGGCTCATACCATATTTTTCATTGACAATTTCAAGTTCCTTTTCCCACCTTGCTTTTATCTTTGGAATATCACTTTCTGCACAATTTAAGGCAACCATAATAAACTCATCGCCACCCATCCTAAAACCATGTATATTTTCACATACCATAGCTTTTATACTCTCTGCCGCCTTTTTTAACAATGCATCTCCTGCATCATGACCATACATGTCATTTGTCTTTTTCAAATAATTTACATCCATAAAAAATATTCCAACAGATGCGAGCATATTATATTCTTCTTTGCACTTAGAAAAATAACATCTTCTGTTATATAAGCCGGTAAGCAGATCATGCTCACTGTCATATCGCATTTTCTGTGTCATTATCCGGCTCTCCATCATAAGATGGACACTGTTTAAAAACATATCGTAACAATCATTGAACTCTATACCAAGGTCTGCATCATGTTCTCCCAAAATAAGCACAACGCTGTAGAGAACACTCTCTACTATTCCCGAACATACAACTATCCCCTTGCCGGCAATATCCTCGTATGCTTTTTGAATTTCTTCTCTCATATCATCAGGCAATTCCTCAGGAGACGAATAAATGTTGTGGTTCATGTTAAACATTCTTCCAATACCTGCATTGAGGTATGTATTATACTTTGCTGGATTTGATACATCCTTATTGTATACAACACTTTCTACCATTCCGGCTTCAGTGCAGGAATACGTCAGCATAGCATCAATACCTAAACTCTTGGAAATAATATTAAACAATACTGAAAAGTCATCGTGTATATGCTCCAGCACATAACTCTGAAACTGAATAATATTTTCAAGAGATTTAAGGTACTCTGCCGTATTAATATTCTCTTTGCCCAATATTAAAATCCTCCTATTACTATTCCTCATATCCATTTGGGTTCTGAACCTGCCATCTCCATGCATCTTCACACATTTTATCTATGCCCCTCGCTGCTTCCCATCTAAGCTCTTCCTTAGCTTTCAAGGGGTCAGCATAACACATATCTATATCCCCTGCTCTTCTCGGAGCAATTTTATATGGAATTTTCTTTCCACATGCTTTTTCAAAACTTTTTATAATTTCAAGTACACTGTAGCCGACACCGGTTCCTAAATTATATGTCACAAGTCCCGGATGCTCTGACAGTTTTTGAAGTGCTTTTATATGACCCTCTGCAAGGTCTGATATATGAATGTAATCACGCACACCCGTACCGTCAGGTGTATCATAATCATCACCAAAAACATTTACACACTCTAGCTGTCCTGCCGCAACCTTCGCAATATAAGGCAGAAGATTGTTAGGAATACCGTTCGGGTTTTCACCTATGCGTCCACTCTCATGGGCACCAATCGGATTAAAATATCTTAAAATCGCAATATTCCACTCATTGTCAGATTTGTATATATCCCTGAGCATATCCTCCGTAATAAGCTTCGTTCTGCCATAAGGGTTTGAAACGGATAACGGAAAATCCTCTTTTATCGGAACAGTCTCCGGTTTTCCATATACTGTAGCTGATGAGCTGAATACCAGTGATTTGACATTATGCTTTTCCATAACTTTAAGAAGATTTAATGTTCCTGTAAGGTTGTTGTCAAAATATCGCAAAGGAATCTCACAGGATTCTCCTACTGCCTTTAATGCGGCAAAATGTATAACCGAATCAATCTTTTCTTTGTCAAAAATATCATCTAATGCTTTTTCATTAAGTAAATCTTCCTCATAGAAAGTAATCTTTTTTCCTGTAAGCTCCTCAACTCTGTCAATCGACTTTCTGCTTGAATTTATGAGATTGTCTACAACGACAACTTCATAACCCGCATTTAAAAGTTCAACATTTGTGTGACTTGCAATAAAACCTGCGCCGCCTGTAACCAAAATCTTCATCAGGAAACCTCTCTTTCAACTTCAGTAATTTTACATTGTATTTTATCCCACTTTTATAATTTTCGGTCAATAAACCGTTTTTCTTAAATTATGTCTGTATTTTACAAAACACTTATTTTAAAGTTCCTCGGAACACATATCAAGTGCTGCAGAAATAACTTTATCCATATCATAATATTTATACTGCCCAAGCCTGCCGCCAAACAAAACATTCTTTTCTGCCTTTGCAAGTTTTTCGTATTCCTGATATAAATTATTATTTTTTTCATTGTTAACAGGATAATACGGCTCATCACCTTTCTTCCACTCAGAAGAATACTCCCTGCTTATAATGGAAACAGGCTGTTTGCCAAAATTAAAATGTTTATGCTCTATAATTCTTGTATAAGGTACATCAGCCGATGTATAATTGACTACCGCATTTCCCTGATAATTGTCAGTGTCAACTTTCTCAGTCTCAAAACGAACTGAGCGGTATTCCAAAACACCTAGTTTATAATCAAAGAATTTGTCAATCATACCTGTATAAACAACCTTATCGGCATCTATCTCATCCTTTATATCAAAGTAATCTGTCGATAATCTGACTTCTATGCCTTCGAGCATATTCTCAACCATCTTTGTATATCCGTCTATCGGTATTCCCTGGTATCTGTCATTGAAATAGTTATTATCGTAGGTAAATCTAAGCGGAAGTCTCTTTATGATAAATGCAGGCAGATCTTTGCATTCTCTTCCCCACTGTTTCTGTGTGTAGCCTTTTACAAGTTTTTCATAAACATCTCTTCCTGCAAGCTTAAGTGCCTGTTCCTCGAGATTTGCCGGCTCGCCAATGTTAAGTTCTGCAATCTGCTTTTCAATAACAGCTTTAGCCTCTGCAGGCGTTTTTATTCCCCACATCTTGCTGAATGTATTCATATTAAACGGAAGATTATACAGTTCATCATTGTAAATTGCTACAGGCGAGTTTATGTAATTATTAAACTCTGCAAACCTGTTTACATAATCCCATATCTTTTTGTCTGATGTATGAAAAATATGTGCACCATACTTATGTACATCTATATCTTCTATTTTTTCAGTATAAATATTTCCCGCAATGTGATTTCTCTTGTCTATCACAAGGCATTTTTTTCCTTTCGCTGCTGCCTCATGAGCAAAAACCGCCCCAAAAAGACCTGCACCTACTATCAAATAATCGTACTTCATTTTTATCCTTTCCCCTCACGCTTTCTCTGTTTTCTTTGCAAATATAAATAATTTGCTGAACACAAAATTCAATACAATAACAAGAATATTTGATAAAATCTTCATAACCATATCTGAACAATGAAGAACATCAACTGTTACATACATAATCGCCATGTCCATAAGACCTGTGGCAAGACGACACCATACAAATGAAAGACATTCTTTTATGAGAGCCCCCATTCCGGAAGTTTTGCTCTCAAAAACAAATATTTTATTTGTAACATACGCAAATGCTACACTAAGTATCCAGGCGATAGCATTTGCAGGAATGGTATCAATTCCTATGACATGCTTACATAAAGCATAAGCAACAATATTTATAAGAGTTGTAAATCCTCCAAATACAAGGTATAATACTGCCTCCTTGTATTTAAGGAATAAATTCCAGATTTTTTCTACCATAAGTATCAAACCTCAACTTTACTCTACCGTAACACTCTTTGCCAGATTTCTCGGCTTATCAACATCAAGACCCTTAGCAACCGATACATAATAAGCAAGAAGCTGAAGCGGAATAACTGCAAGACTTGCCGAAAAATGTTCGTCTGACTTTGGAATATATGTTGCAAACTCAACATTATCTTCTATATTATAATTTCCATAGGTTGTAAGTCCCATAAGATAAGCACCTCTGCTCTTACACTCAACCATATTGCTTATTGTCTTTTCATAAAGTGCATTCTGTGTGAGGATGCCGATAACAAGAGTACCGTCTTCAATAAGACTTATAGTTCCATGTTTAAGCTCACCTGCGGCATATGCCTCTGAATGTATATAACTTATCTCCTTGAGTTTGAGACTTCCTTCAAGTGAAATAGCATAATCTATGCCACGTCCGACAAAGAATATATCTTTTGCATTTGCCTGCTTAGAAGCAAACCACTGTAATCTCTCCTTATCGTCAATAATCTTTTGTATCTTATCAGGAAGTTTTGAAAGCTCATCAATATACCCGTCATACTGATCTTTAGTAATTTTTCCACGCACCATCGCAAACTCAATCGCAAGTATATATGAAGCTATAAGCTGAGTGCTGTACGCCTTGGTCGTAGCCACTGAAATCTCAGGTCCCGCAAGTGTATAGAAAACATTATCCGCCTCTCTTGCAATAGAAGAACCAACCACATTTACAATTCCAAGTGTCTTTATTCCCATGCTCTTTGCTTCCCTGAGTGCAGCGAGACTGTCAGCTGTTTCACCCGACTGGCTTATAATTATAACAAGATCATCTTTATCCAATATAGGTTTTCTGTATCTGAACTCTGATGCAAGTTCAACCCTCACTGGAATCCTTGCCATATCTTCAATGACATACTGTGCAACCATGCCAACATGCCATGCCGAACCACAGGCAACTATATGAATCCGGCTTATCGCTTCAATATCTTCCTTTGTAAGACCTACATTTGAAAGGTCAATCACACCGTCTTTGACAACTGAGTTAAACGTATCTTTGACAGCTTTTGGCTGTTCATGTATTTCTTTCATCATAAAATGCTCATAACCTGCTTTTTCAGCTGCCTGTGCATCCCATTTAATCTCTTTTGACTCTTTTTCTATCTCATCCCCGTCAAGATTGTAGAAAGTAATCTCTCCGGCTTTTACTCTTCCTATTTCAAGGTTTCCTATATAATATACATTTCTCGCATATTTAAGTATAGCAGGAACATCTGAAGCAACATATGACTCTCCGTTTGCAGTTGCAAGTATCATAGGACTGTCTTTTCTTGCAACATAAATTTCATTTGGATATTCCCTGAACATAACAGCAAGCGCATATGATCCACGAATTCTTATCATAGCATGATTTATCGCATCGACAGGTGTTCCCTCATACTTTTTATAATAATAATCTATAAGTTTTACAGCTACCTCAGTATCTGTAGCTGAATAGAACTCATACCCCTTCTTAGTAAGCTTATCCTTGAGTTCCTGATAATTTTCGATAATACCATTATGTACGGCTACTACATTTCCATCATCACTCTTGTGAGGATGTGCATTTGTCTCCGATGGTTCTCCGTGTGTAGCCCATCTCGTGTGACCGATTCCACATGTTCCTACCATAGCCATACCGTCATTTGTTTTTTCGGCTAAGACTTTAAGTCTTCCTTGTGCCTTTACAACTTCTATATCCGATTCGCCGTCTCTTACTGCAAGACCTGCTGAATCATATCCTCTATATTCAAGCTTTGACAAACTGTCCAAAAGTATCGGAGCAGCCTGGTGTTTACCTATAAATCCAACTATTCCACACATATTTTTTTGTAGTCTCCTTTATTATCTGCATAAAATCATAAACATTTTTTATTATATTTAATTTTTTAGGAAATTGCAACATAAATAGAGCCTTAATCTCCTGAAAATAAAATAATATCGACAAGCACAGCTTTTTTTCTTTCCTCTCTTGAAACCTGACGCAATAAACTATATAATGAAATTATCTTACAATAAAAACAGCAAAAACAAATCAATTATAAAACAATGGAGGTATTATTTTATGAGCGATACACAAAATTCAAGTTTTTCACTTTTAAACCAGAAAGAGATTGATTCCCTCATAGGTTTCCTCTCAGAACAGAAAAATTCTTTAAACAGTGATGTTTTAAGTCAAACAAGCATAGATAAACTTATTAAACTTATTTCAAGTGACAGTGACAGGATTATCACCGATGTGTTTGATCCATTTGCACATGTTGACAATTCCGTACTTGCCACACTTGGATTCAGAGAGGATGTGTCACAGCTTTGTGAGCTTAAATTTGCCGTAGACGAATCAAATGACTACATTATACTCACAGCTTACAATACAGTTACAAAGAAAGAGCTTATCATAACTCCAAATCTTATAAATGCCAACGATACAAAAGACTGGGGCTGCTCTATCTCACCTGTATTCTTCAACCGCATTGCTAAAGTATTTTCATTCAAATATACTCAGCAGACACATGATGCTGTATGCAACTGCTTTGCAAAGCATACATACGGTGATGCACATCATAAGATTCCTGAAATCTATCTCCCTGTCAATGAAAAGCTTTTGGAGTGCTTATTATAACTTTTAAACAGTTATGCCATACCTTATAATGCTCGCTCATTTCTATAAGCAGTGATAAAAAAACAGAAACACCTTTTTGCGATGTTTCTGTTTTTTTATCTTTTTTCGTATTTTTATCTTTACTTAAAATACCGTTTACTATTACTTATGTCAGACCTCTATAAAACATTCAGTTTCTTTTCTAAGTTTATCCGAAACATCCTGATTTGCTTCCATCTCTTTGTTTACATCATTCATGTCGGCAACCAAAGAATCAACACTCATAGCTGCACTTGTAACACCATCTGCACTCTCTTCAACAGCCTTAGTAATTCCATTTATTGCTTCTGACATTGAACTTATTGTGCTCTGCAGGTCATCTGCCAATGATGTGAACTCTCCCATAATTTCTTTGATATGGAGTGAATCATTATTATAATGCTCACCACTTGAAACAAAATTATCATAATCAGGAAGTATAGTCTCATCCACATAATCTACTATTTTATTTGAGGACTTTATAAGACCATCAACAGCAGAAATAACAAGTTCGTTTATTTCCTGAATGTTGTTTGCGGTCTTTCTGCTCGACTCAGCAAGTTCTCTTATCTCGTCAGCGACAACAGCAAAACCTTTTCCGGCTTCTCCTGCTCTCGCAGCTTCTATAGATGCATTTAACGCAAGAAGGTTTGTCTGGCTTGATATACTTAAAATATCTGTTGTAAGCTGTGAAATCTTCTCAACCTGCTTACTCTCTTTCATGGCATTTTTAAGTTCTGCTATAATCGTGCCAACCATCTGTGTAGTTTCATCTTTGTTTGTTTTTGCAGTCTCCTGAAGTTTTGTTGCTCTCTCGTTCATCTCATTTGAATACTCAAGAACATTATTTGTCTCTTCAGCCATTCTGTCTACTTTTCCGTTTGCCACACCTGTACTTTCATCAATGTTCTTAACTGTTGCGGCAACTTCCTCCATAGTAGCAGACAACTCTTCCATAACTGCTGAAATATCACACGCACTTGAATTTGCAGTAGAAACCTTTCCGACAACATTTCCGACTGTCTCATCAAGCTGTTTTGAATTTGTTGTAATCTTTGCCATAATTGACTGAAGTTTTTCTATAAATACATTGATATTGGCTGAAACCATTCCAATTTCATCTTTTCTGTTGAGACTTATTCTCTTTGAAAGGTCACCTTTGTCATTATTTATCTCATCTATAATAACATCAAGCTCTCCGTCAATCTTTTTAAGAGGCTTTATGACTACAAATTCTATACATAAGATAACTAAAATCACAAGTGCAGCAACTATAACAAATACAACATTTGATACCGTATTTGCCTGTGAACTTTTGCTTAAAAGCTCCTTAACCTGTAAATTTGTAACCTTATCATTATCTGTAATTATACTGTCTGCATCATCTGCCACTTTATCAGCATACTTGCTGAGATTGGTATTTGTTTCTTCAATTGCACCTATAGAGTCTGTAGCTGCCATTTCCATAATTTCATCAAGCTTCTTCTCATACTCACTATAGTCACTTGTAAGTGTCTCAAGCTGCTTTTTTAATTTATCAGTCTGAAGCGTAGTTTTTAATTCTTTTAAATATGATGCATTATTGCTCTTATTCTCTTTTATTTCTTTTAGTATAGACTGTTTCTCACTGTCCTGTGACTGCTGGCAATATGACATAACATCTTTTTGCATCACTATTACATTTTTATTCATCTCATCCATACATATTATATTTCTTACCTGCTTCTGTGCAATATTTTTGCTTATTCCATTCACATTTCTTAATGACAATCCTGACATTGCAAGTGCAATAACACTAAAAATTCCAAGTATAAGTACCGGAATTACAAGATATGTTCTCACACTTCTGGTTTTAAATTTCATTGATGTACCTCACTTTCATTTTACCCATTAAAAGTCAATTTTGTATGTAATATCAAACAGTGTTATACTGTTTATACATTCTTTCGACCAGAAACTTAATAGCTGCTTATTTTTTCTGATTCGTCATCACTTTTCTCTATCTTTCTTATCACAGCATAATATCCGTCACTATCGTTAATCTTAATATAAACTCTGTCACCGACTTTATGTTTAAGCAGTGCCTCGCCTATAGGAGACTCAATACTTACCATATTGTTTATTGCGCCAGACCTTATAGTCGTGACTATTTTGAAGCATTCTTCCATGTCATCCTCTTCGATATAGATAGTTACCGAATCATTCAACCCAATCTGTGACTCATCAGAATCATCTTCTATTATCGTCGCTGTTTTTATCATTTTTTCAAGATATCTTATACGACTCTCATTCCTGTTTTTAAATTGTTTTGCCGCCTTATACTCAAAGTTTTCGCTTAAATCTCCCTGTGCCCTCGCCTCTTTTACATCTTCCAAAGCCTGTTTTCTTACAACAAGCTTTCTCTCATCGACCTCCTTCTGCATTTTTTCGACATCTTTCCTAGTCAGCCTGTCATACATATTTACCAACTCCCCTAATTTAATAAACATATATTACCACTTTTCTTTAGATAAAACTATACTAATTTTGTTTTTTATAAACTTTTTTTATTAAATGATACTATTTACAGCTTCAATTTTGACAATAGCTTATAAACATCGCAGTAACCTGCCATTATTATATGCATATATTCATATTAAAGAGAAAAAATCCCAAAGAATATAAATTTATCAGTTTAATAATTTATATCTTCGGGTTTGAAACTCTTGATATATCTTACAGGAGGAAAAATATATGGCACTCTTTTTTAACCAGGCAACACTTTCCCACAACGGAAAGTCAACCGTTTCCAACATCACTACAGGCGAAATAATCGAGGCTGTGACTGCAACAAAAAAAGCTGTAATACCAACTTACAACTCTGACAGCACCATAACTTATGTTATAAGCCTGTTAAATTCAAGTAATACCCCTGTCTCAGGTCTTACAATAACAGATAATCTTGGTGCTTACACGTTCAACACTCTCACACTCATTCCCCTTGATTATGTCGAAGGTTCAGTTAAATATTATACAAATGGTGTACTTCAGGCTGCACCTGCCGCAACAGTTTTACCTGAGCTCACTTTTACTGACATCTCAATACCTGCAAACGGAAACACTGTACTTGTATATCAGGCAAAAATCAACGAATCTGCTCCTCTTACAACCGGTTCAACTGTCACAAACACAGCAACTGTTACAGGCAATGCCATCCCCGGTCCAATAACGGCCGCTGAGACAATAACAACCGATGATGCGGCTTCACTCAGCATCAACAAAACTCTTTCTCCGACAACTATTACCGAAAAC
>OGFM01000536.1_pt1 | contig 30201 bp, 22 predicted proteins | sample 1570871 | NCBI WGS metagenome assembly OGFM01 (sample SAMEA2581957, study PRJEB24529) | metagenome | biome: Human gut stool | place: China | collected 2011
GCGTGAAAATACCCCTCTAAGAGCGTTTCGCGAATGTCTCAGACTGCTCGCGTACATAAGTACGCCACGCACACGGGGCGTGAAAGCACCAGTCTAAGGGCGTTTCACGCACGACCCAGACCGCTTACATACGCCAAGTATGCTGCGCGCCCTGTGCCGTGCGCAAAGCCACCCTTATACTGGCACTTTGACGCCCCTAAATAGTGAGCGCACGGAAGATTTTTGGGTTGCGTTGGGATAAAAGAGGTATAGGGCGTTTCGCGCACGTCCCAGACCGCTTACATACGCCAAGTATGCTGCGCGCCCTGTGCCGCGCGCAAAGCCGCCCTTATACTGGCACTTTGACGCCCCTAAAATTACAGAAAGCCACCGCCTGAACGGCACTCTAATGCCCCTAGAATTACAGTGCTTGCGCACGAAGTTTTTTATAGTGAGCTGGGAGAAAAGTTGTTTTTACAAAAAAGCGGAAATTCCACGCATGGGGATTCCCGCTTTCTATTTTTTATCCGCGCAACGCGCGTCTATTTTTATTCGTTTCTTTCTAAAATATCGCATTCCTCAACACGTCAGTAATTGGCGAAGCCAATACGGGCTAAACGAGAAAAGCGGCAAGTATACTTGCCGCGCATAATCACAGAAAGGAGCGAAGTTCCGACGGCTGGCGCACCTTGCGCCCAATACGAACTGATACAGAAAAGGCGCGGTTATAGCCGCGCCGTGTGATAACTATAAGGAACGAAGTTCCGCAGGGAGGCGCACCTTGCGCCCGAAGTTCCAACGCCGTGCAGGTTGCCAGCCTGCCGAGCGGGGGACAGGCGGGAGTTTTCGTGGTAGCGAAAACCGCCTTTTGGGGGCGGCAAGCCCCCTCTGTTGCCGTGCAGGCTGCTAGCCTGCTAGTCGAATTTTTTGAGGTCGGAATGCTTTATAGTGGTTTCGAAGAGACGCTCGCCTTTGGAGTCGAAGAAAGAGAGGGTTGCGGCGCGGTTGTTCTCGGCGCCTTCAATTTTCACCTGAGCAAAGGAGCGGGCTTTAACGGAACTTCCAGGGACTCTAAAATAGTTCATCTCGGTAATTTCCTTGGCGGGGCGGTCGGTTAGCGGGCCGGCGGAAAGCTCGAAAACAGGGTACGCGCCAGCGCGAATGAAGCGCGTGATTTCGGCATAACCTTTTTTTGCGGAAAGCACGATGACACCCTCTATCTTCTTGTCGGAGAGGAACGCCAAGAGGGCGTTGCGCTCGCGGCTCGCAAACGTGAAATTTTCGGGGCTTTCCACGGGGTTTGCGACAGGTGTGTTCATCACAATGAATTTGAAAGTCGCCTTGGAGTTGAGCAGGGCGGAGAAAAGCCAGCGCATCTGCGCGTCGCCGAGCCTTACGGGGCGGTCGTTTTTGTAGTCGAGGTTCGAACTGTTCGAGAAGTCGTCGAGAACGAAGAAGTCGGCGTCGGCATACGAGAACGAGTACGCGCGGGAGGAGCTTTCGGCGGCTTGCGGGTTGCACCAAAATTCGCCGAAAACGTCGATGTGGTTTTTCGCGCCCGCAACGGAGGAGTCGGCAAGCGTGTTCGCGCCTAAAACGCCGTAGTTCGCCTGCGAGTTCAGCAGGGCGCGGGCGGGCTTGAACGCGCGGAAATCGGCAAGCCGCGACGCCATGGCAAAGCGCGAGGCGGAGTCGGCATGCCTGTAAACGTTCTGCGCGCCTACCCAAAGCGCGAACGCGGGCGACTTGTTCTTCGCGGCGTCGAGAATTTCGAAATCGCCGCCGGGGGTTCTGAAAGGCTCGTCGAACTTGGGATCGTTGACGTGGTTTGCTCCGAGCACGACAAAAGAGAAGTCGGGCGGGGGCGTGCGTCCCTTGTAGTCGGGAGCTGTGGCGATTTTTCCCGCCGAAGAGCTTTTGCCGTCGGAGACAACGTAGGTGTACTCCGTCGAGGGGGACAGCCCTTCAAGCGCGATTTTCGCGACCGCGGGGTTCTGCGCACCGCCAATCGGCAGGATTTTCGCGTCGAACTTTTTTTCGGGATTTTTCGATTCGAAGAATTGCGCCGAAGCGTTTGCGGCGGGCGTGTCGAAACGCGCCCAGACGGCGGCTTCGCGGACGTCGGCGAAGCCCGCCATTGTGGAGATTTCGGCGTGGGCGCAAATCGCCGCGGCGAGCAGAATGGAGGTCGTTGCGGTTGTTTTCATAAAATTACTTGTTGCCGACCGCGGAGGTTTCGGCCATGTTCAGGCAGACTTCGCGGAGGTCGAAAATTATGTTGCCTATTCTCCTGATTCTCTCGCGTCCCTGCTCCGATTTCGGCTCCGGAATTTCGCCCATTTTCGCCATGATTTCGTTGAGCTTTACCGCCGACATTTTGTAGTTGCAGCGGGCGAGGAGGTCTTCGGCGAGGTCGGTCGAATTTGCGGCGAGAGCCATGAAAGTTTCGGCTTCGGTGAGGATTTTGGAAATGTCCCAGACGAGCGTCGGCGAGATTTGCGTTTCGTCCACGACCCTGCCGAAGTGCTCGCGCAGGCATTTGAGGAGGCCGCGCGTGATGATGTAGATTGGGTGGTTGAGGAGCGTCCACGGCTCTTCGGAAAATTCGGCGTCCATCTCCTCGGACTCGTCGAGGCTTTCGCCGTACTTCGGGAGCGGCCAGCCCGCGATTGTGCAGATTTCTTCGAGGGAGCGGCCGCGCAACCTGTTGACGGTGTAGATTCCAGCGAAGCGCGCGATTTCGGCCTCCGATTTTTTCAGATACAAAAACCAGTCTTTTTCAGTCCAGCCTTTGGGGTTGAAATTGTCGGAAAAGTCGTCTGCGTAGAATTCGTCCATTGAATGTGCGATATTTTGCCAAATGCGCCGCGTTTTCAAGCTTTTTTGAGGAATTGCGGCTAATGAATTATTCGGATTTTACGATGTCGGGGTGTAGTGAAAATATTGTCGAAAACCGTAAAAATTGCGATGTTCGCGCCCTTCGCGTGGGTTGCGCTCGTACCGCTTACGATACTGTCGTTCACGCGGTTTTCGGCGGCGTCGCTCGACGACGCGCGGCTGTATTTGGGATTGGCGTTGATTGTAATAGGGGCGTCGTTTTGCGCGGCGGTAGGCATTCTGTTCGCGCGGTTGCCGCACTTCGGAAAATCTACGCTGTTCCGCGACTCGCCCGATCTCGTCGTTTCGGGGCCGTTTGCATACGTCCGCAACCCCATGCCGCTTGGCGTTTTCATGATAATCGCGGGCGAGGCGTTTTTGTTCGGCTCGCTGTGGGTCGGCGCGTGGGGAGTCCTGTTTTTGATTGCCGAGCATTTTTACTTGAAGCGCGTCGAAGAGCCGTCGCTTGCGGCGCGTTTCGGGCACGGCTACTTGGAGTATTACAGAAACGTTCCGCGTTGGTTTCCGCGCTCCACGCCGTGGAAGCCGTCGATTCTGCCGTAGCGGCCGGCTTTGCGGAAATCCGCGCTCCACGCGCGTGAAGCGCGGAATTTTCCGCTGCGATGAAAAACATTGCAAAAAAATACCCCGTATCTGTTTGTGATGCGGGGTGTTTTCGCGCCCGCGCCGATGCGTTCGGGCGTCCGCGCTTTGCCGCCTTCCCGATGCGCCCGCGCGTGGGCGGAATTTCCGCGCGGCTATTTGTTTGTGCCGAACGTTTTTTTCTCGATTCCGAGATGTTTTTCGACGTCCTTGACTCTGTCGTAAAGTTCGGGGAGGTGCCCCACGAGAATTTCGATTTTGTGCGCTTTGAGGTAGGGGCGGGGGGGCGTGCCGCGCATGTACGATTTCGGGGGAATGTCGCCGTTGACGCCGCTTTGCCCGCCAATCATCGCGCCCGCGCCGATTTTCAAGTGCCCCGCGACGCCGACCTGTCCGCCGAGCACGGCGAAGTCGCCAACCGAGGTGCTTCCCGAAATTCCGACCTGCGAGACCAGCAACGCGCCCTTGCCGATTTGCACGTTGTGGGCAACCTGAACGAGGTTGTCGATTTTCGTTCCCGCGCCGACGAGAGTAGTTTCGAAACGCGCCCTGTCTATGCAGGTGTTTGCGCCGATTTCCACGTCGTCCTCCAAAACAACCTTGCCGACCTGCGGCACTTTGACGTGCTTGCCGTCCACGAAGACGTATCCGTATCCGTCCGAGCCGACAACCGCGCCGGGTTGCAGGCGCACGCGTTTGCCCAGTTCGCAGTAGTCCATGACGACCGCTGTCGGGAAGAGGAAGGAGTCTTCGCCGATTTTCGCGAATCTGCCGACGTAGTTGTTGCCCTGCAAGACCGCGCCGTCGCCGATAACCGCGCCCTCGCAAATTGAGACGTTGGGGCCTATGAACACGTTTTTGCCGATAACCGCCTTGGGGTCGATTGCGGCGGTGGGGTGGATAGCCGACTTGGGCTTGGGCCAGAGGGCCTCCTCCACTATTTTGCAGAGCTTGGCAAGCTCTACCGACGGGTCGTCCACGCGCACGATTGCCGCGCCTTCGGGGAGCGCGCCGTCGTAGTTGCGGGGCAGGAGAACCGCGCCCGCCTTTGTGGTGGGCACTTCGTGGGCGTATTTTTTGTTGCCGAGGAAAGTCAGGTCGGTCGGCTTCGCCTTTTCGAGGCTTGCGATTCCCGAAATTTCGGCGTCCGCATTGCCCGAAATTTCGGGGTTTGCGAAGAGCTTGACGATTTCTTTTATGGGATATTTCTGGTTCATTGCTTGTCGTTGTTGTAGGCGACTCTCGTGTGGAGCATGTTCAGCATTGTCGCTACGATGCTGCTCTTGATTTTCGAAAGCTGTTTTACGGTAATCGGGCATTCGTCGAGCTGCCCGTCGGTCATTTTCGAGCGGATTATCGAGCTTACCTTTTCCTCGATTCCGTGCTGTGTGATGTGTTTGAGCGACCTCGACGCCGCCTCGCACGAGTCGGCAATCATGATGATTGCGTTTTCCACCGTTTGCGGCAGAGTGCCCTCGTAGCGGTATGTGCTTTCTTCTATTCCCGCGTCGCGCAGAGCCTGCAAGGGGTCTTTTATCCCGTTTGTCTTCGCCATTTCCTGCGCCTTGTGGTAGAAGTACGACACTATCGACTTGCCGTGGTGCTGGTCAATCGCGTCTATAATCTGCTTGGGAAGCTTTGCGATTTTCGCGATTTCCGCGCCCTCGCGAATGTGGTTTTTGATGATTAACGCGCTCATCGACGGATTTTTTTCGTCGTGCGCGTTTTTGCCGCCGCCCTGGTTTTCGGTGAAAAATTCGGGCTTCTGGATTTTTCCGATGTCGTGGTAGAGCGAGCCTACGCGGCAGACCATCGGGTTCGCGTTGACGGCGACCGCCGCCGCCTCCGCAAGATACGAGACCATTACGCTGTGGTGGTATGTCCCCGGAGCTTCGATTTGCAGGCGGCGGAGCAGGGGGTTGTTGAAGTCGGTGTAGTCGAGCAGCGTTATGTTCGAGTACCTGTTGAAGATTCTTTCCACGAGCGGCAGAACCGCAAGCGCCACAAGCCCCGTCAACGCGCCGGAGCCTACCGCCAACAGAGACTGCCTCCAAACAATCGAAATCGAAAGCCCTATGCAGTTGCCGATGACGAACGAAATCGCCGCGATGAACAGCCCGTAAATCACGCCGCCCAAAATCACCTGCGGGCGGGTCGAAGCCCCCGCGCAGAAGTAGATTGCGACGAGCGCCGACGCCAGAAATATCGCGAAGTAAATTATGCCCTCGCCTACCATAGCCGTCGTGAGGGCGGCAACCATCAGCGCCATGATGAAGCCCGTGTACGAGCCGAACAGCAGCACTTGGATAATCGGCCCGAGCATAATCGGGGCGACGTATGCGAGGATTTGCGACATCGGGGTGTTCGAGTCGAAATACTCCGCATTGCCCATTTCCACGAGCGCGCGTTCGAGCGCGAGGTTCAGCAGAAGCAGCGTGCAGAAAATTGCAATCGTGCGCGGACGCTTGTTTTTCTGCGTTTTGCTGATTACCAAAAACAGCGCGCCCATGGTCATAAGCAGCAGGCAGAAAATGAATTCGACCGAGCTTGTTTTGATGGAGGAGGTTGTGCCGCGCTTTTGAAGCTCCGCCTTGTACGCCTTGATTTTTTCGGTGATTAGCGGCGACGGCGTAGTGTCGGAGTCTACCAGCGTGTCGCCCGCGCGGATTTTCACGATAACGTCTCCGACTTTGCTTCGGGCTTCGTCGCGGCGTTTTTTCGTGTTTTCCTCGTCGAATTCGACGTTCGGGCGGAGGGCTTGGTTCATCGTGCGGTAGAGCGCGTAGGCGAGCTGTTCGCTAAGCCCGAGCGTCTTCACCTTTTCGAGGAACTCCCTGCGGGCGTCGGACTCGCTCACGGCTCTGAGTTTGAACATCTCCAAGATGTTGGAATCTCCCGCGCGCAGACCCGATGCGTTGATGCCGCCCTGCAAGTCGAGCGGAATGCCCGCGTTCGTCGAGAAAATCGCGTCGCCGTCGGCGTAGATGCCGTCGCGCAGAATGTTTTCGAGGTGGAATGCGGTCTGGTTGAAAGTCCTCGCCATGTTTTCCGCCGAGGTGCGCTCGTAGATTGTCTTGATGTCGTAGGGCGACACGGAAATGTTCGCGCTTTTCCTGATTTCCGCCGAGATTTCCTCGAAGAATTTTCCCGACTTTTTTTCGGCTTCGTCGAGGCCGTCGAATTTTTTGCGGTTTTCGGAGAGTATCGACGTCAGCTTTTTTAGGTTGTTTAATTCCGCCGCAATCGACGCCGCGTTGGTCTTGTAGTATGGCGGGATTTTCTCCGCGTTGCGCTCGCGGTTGAGCTGCGTCTGGATTTCGCTTTTGTAGGAAAAGTCGAACGGCGAAATCACCTGCACCTGCGCCATCTTGCTTTTCGAGACCATGTGCGGAATGGTCGGCGCTTTGTTTACGAAGCAGATTCCGTAGACAAGCGCGGACATTGCAAGCACCACGCCGCAAATAGCCGCGAAGTTCAGCTTTCTGAATTTCGACTTCTTGGGGTCTTGCGAGAGGATTTTGCGCTTTGCGCGCTCCGCCCTGTAATTTTTGAAATTGTTTAGCATTGTTTTTTAGATTCGTAAGCCTCCACGATTTTCGTAACGAGCGGGTGTCTGATTACGTCGCCCGCGTCGAAGCTGAATATTTTTACGCCGTCCACGCCGTCGAGCGTTTCGAGCGCGTCGACAAGCCCCGATTTTTTGTTGCGGGGCAGGTCGATTTGCGTGATGTCTCCCGTAATTGCCATTTTGGAATTTTCGCCGAGCCTTGTCAAAAACATCATCATTTGTTCGTGCGAAGTGTTTTGCGCTTCGTCGAGGATTACGAACGCGTTTGAAAGCGTGCGCCCGCGCATGTACGCAAGCGGCGCAATTTCCACAATCTGCCGTTCGACGAGCGCGAGGGTTTCCTCCGCGCCGAGCATGTCGTTCATTGCGTCGTAGAGCGGGCGCAGGTAGGGCAGCAGCTTCTCCTGCAAATCCCCCGGCAGGAAGCCGAGAGCCTCCCCCGCCTCGACCGCGGGGCGCGTCAGAACCACCCTTTCGACACGCTTGTCCCTCAAAAGTTTCAGGGCTGCGGCGACCGCCAAATAGGTTTTGCCCGTCCCCGCGGGGCCCACGCCGAAAACGACGTCGTTTTCGAGAACGGCTTTTAGGTAGTTTTTCTGGTTTATGTTTTTGGGGACAATGCTCTTGCGCTTTAAGTCTACGATAATCGGCTTATCGAACACGCGGATAATGTCGTCGATTTTTCCCGACGCGGCGCGGTTGAGCATGTTGCGGAAGTCGTTGTTGCCTATGCGCAGGCCCTGTTTGCGGGCGGCGCACATTGTGTCGAAAAACTTTTCGGCAAGCTCCGCCCTTTTCTTGACGCCCTCGATTGTCAGCCAGCCGTCGCGCGCGACGAGCTCCACGCCGAATTTTTCCGCCGCAAGTTCGAGGTTTTCGTATCTGTTTGCGTACAGTTCGGCGAGCTTGTGCGCCGTCTCGAATGTGAGGGTTTTCTTCATGCGACGAATTTGATTAGCCTTTCCCAAAGCGAGTCCATTGCTTCGGGGAGGACGCGGGTGTCGGCGATGACCGGCATGAAATTCGTGTCGCCGTCCCAGCGCGGAACAACGTGGCAGTGCAGGTGCTGCGGTATTCCCGCGCCCGCTTTCGAGCCGAGGTTGAAGCCCACGTTGAACGCGTCGGGCTTTATCGCCTGCCGCAGGATTTTCTTTGCCTTTATGATTGCGTCGAAAAATTCGGCTTTCTCTTCGCCTTCGAGAAGCTCTATGTCGCCGACTTCCCTGAGCGGCAGAACAAGCAGGTGCCCGCAGTTGTAGGGAAATTTGTTCATTACTATGAACGAGTATTTGCCCTTCCAGAGAATGTGGTATTTTTTGAAGTCGGACGACTTCGCCATTTCGACAAACGGGTTGCCGCCTTTTTTGCCCGAATCGTCGCGCGGTTTGGGGGCTTCGATATACGGCATTCTCCAATATGAGTGCAGTCTTTCCATATTTAAGGCAGTTAGTTAATCAGAAGCTTTTGTGTTTGTCAACGAATGAAAAGCGGGCGTGCATGGGCGCAAAAAACGGTATCGGGTGTGCCCCGATACCGTTTTTGAGGGTTTAAGCCTTTTTACTTGCGGCGGCGGTATACCGCCAAGCCGAGGGCGATTGCCCCGAAGATTGCCGCCCATTCGGCGGGTTCGGGAATTGCCGAGTTGAACAGGTAGCCGTTCGTGTCCACGCTCCAAAGCCCGTCGAGCAACGTGCCCGACTTGTCGTAGGCAACGAGCTTGATTGTGTTGGTTTTGCCCGAGGTTTCGGGCGAGATTTCGAATTCGCCGCCGCTGATGAGTTCCGACGTCCAGCCGTCAACCTTGACGAGCCCGTTTTCGAAGTCGAGGAGCGTGAGGGTGAGGTTCGTGCCCTTCGCGGGTTCGTATCCGACGACGCTTGCGATATGCAGTTCCGCGCCGTTGAGGTCTATCGTCAACTGCGAGTTGCGCAGGGCGCGCAGTGTCGCAATGTTATAGGCTTCGCCGCAGTTTGTGAGAACGATTTTCGCGTCGGCACTTGCACTGAGGTCTTTTACGAAGATGTCGGTGCCCGCCGCGAGGTTCGACGCGTGCGAGAGTTCCAACGTGCCCTTTGACTGGGTGAACGCGATGTGCTTTGCGAGGATTTTCGACGTGGCGTCAACGCTGAGCTTGCCGCCCGTAAGCCCTATGAACGAGTATGCCGAAGTGTCGATAGTGCCGCCGTTTTTGAGGGTAATCGTTTTGCCGTCGCTGATGTTGAATGCGTATGTGCTCCCCTTTGCGGTGGTGTTGATGAGGCTGCCACCGTCTACTGTTATGTTTTTGAACGATACGCTTTCAGTGCCGTGTTCTGAGCCATTTGTTTTGATGTCGAGCGCGCCCTTGACTGTGATATCGCCTTGGATTTGCATTGCGGAGCTAAGCGTTTTATTGGCGAAGTCGAAAGTCATCTTTGCTCCGCTGTCAATAATAAGGCGGGTATTGTTTTCAATTACGGTTTTGTCTGCCGTAAAGTCGCCCTTAATCGTAAGTTCCGCGGCTTCGTAGGTCGTTTCTCCCGCCGTCGTCGTGTCTTTCAAAACGAGGTATTGCGCGGCGAGGTCTGCGGTCGTTGTAAGGGTGTTATTTTTGCCGTAGAATCTGAGCGTGCCTTGCGAAGCTCCGTCTTTTGAGAGGTTCGAGCCGCTGAGAACGATATTCGAGTCTGCGTATGCGGAAATGCCACCCGTCAAAACCGAGCCGCTCGACGTGAAGTTCGAGCCGACGACGTTGATTACGTTAGCAGACACAGTGCCCGTGTTTTCAAAGTTCGTGTCGCGGAGTGTCATGGTGTTTGCGACATTGACTTTACCCGCAACCGTCATTTTTGAATCCCACTCCATTTTGGACGGGTCGGAAAGGTTTTTGAATCTGCCGCTTACGTCGATCGATTTAATATTTGCGGTAATGCCTTCACCGATGTAAACCGTTCTGCCGTATCTGTTTCTTATATTTGCGCCACCCGAGGCCGCGTCGGTCGTTTCCAATTTAATCTCAACTTTCGAGGACGTGAAATTCATCGTGGCTTCGTTTTGGGAATCGCTGTTTGTGAAATTCAGTCCGAGCGAGTAGCTGCTGCTAAGCCCCGTGCTTGCGCTTGTAGTGTCGTTATAGTCTACAAGATTGTTCGTAAAGGTAAGGGTTTTGCCGTTGAGGTCGAGGTTCAGATTGCAGTGGTCGCCGCCCGTTCCCGAAATTTTAAATTGGTTAAGGGTGTAGTCATTGTCGGCAATAACGTAGCTGTCGGTCATATCGGTAGTTGTATTGCCGCCGTTGCCGTGCCATACGATATCGCCCGCCGTTGTGCCGCCGCCGAACGAGCCCCAAGTGGACATTGCCGTGGGGTTTTCCTTGTCGGCAGAGCCTTTTTCCGCAAACGCGGCGGTGGCTGCGAGCGCGGAGAGTAATATTAGATACTTTTTCATGGTAATTCCGAGGTTTTAAGTGGTTAGTTTTCGAAAACTGAAAGCATTATTATAATACAGGCATTGAATCTTTATCAACGAAAATATTTTGGTATTTTTGCGCGTTTTGGTATCCCCGAACCTCCTCCGACCGCCCATTTTACGCCTGCAAAGAGTTTGAGTCCGTTTTTTTTCGATTTTACCGCGCTCGTTTTTCGAAATGTTTTTTGCAAAAAAAAGACCCCGAACGGAAATCCGTTCGGAGTCTCAAAATTATTGAGTTGCCGAGTTTTCTATTGGAACGAATGCGGCTCCGCCTTGACTTTTGCCAGTCTCACAAATGCGGGCATTCCGTTTTCGAACGGCACCTGAACTTCGCCCTGCATGAGCGGGAGCATGTATTTATTGAACTGGTAGCTGATTGAGATTTTGTCTTCGCCAATCCAGTTTTCGGGGAAGTGTTTTACGCCGTTTGCAACTCTGTCAAGCTCCGTAAGCACGGTTTCGCAGGAGTATTTTTCGGTGTCGCCGCGCACGAGGGTTACCATCACGCCAGATTCGCCGTCTGCCGCAGCCTTCACCGCCGCCTGACCGCACATGAACGCCTCGTTGGAGTCCGTAAGCGATGCGCACGTTTCCGCCGCCCTCTGGACGTGTCCGGGCTTCGACGAGCGCGCCTTGACCCCCGGCAGGTTCTTGGAAACCAAGTCTTCGAGGTAGCTGCCTACGCCGCCGAGCTTTGCGTGTCCGAAAGAGTCTTGGGCGGCTTCGCCCTCCGCAACGTAGTTGCCGTTTGCGTCGGCGAGGCCTTCGCTTGCCACAACAAGGCAGTACTTGTTGACTTTAAGGCATTCCTGCACCTGCGCGATAAAGTATTCGGGGTTGAACGCCACTTCGGGGAGGAGAATGATGTGCGGCGGGTCTTGCAGTTCGCCGCGGCGTTTTGCCATTGTCGTGCCTGCGGCAATCCAGCCTGCGTCTCTGCCCATTACTTCGACAATCGAAACGAGGTCGTGGTTGCCCATGGATTCGTGGTCGAGCGCGAGTTCGCGTATCGACGCGCAGAGGTATTTTACTACGCTGCCGTAGCCGGGGCAGTGGTCTGTCATGGGGAGGTCGTTATCGACGGTTTTCGGCACGCCGATTGCGCGGAGCGCGTATCCCTTTTCGTCGGCATACTGCGAGATTTTGTTGGTGGTGTCCTGCGAGTCGTTCCCGCCGATGTAGAAGAAGAAGCGGATATTGTATTTCTTGAATACTTCGAGGAGTTTCGCAAAGTCCTGCTCGGTCTTCAACTTGTAGCGGCATGTGCCGAGAGCCGAACCCGGTGTGTAGCGAAGGCCGCGAACCGTCTGCTGCGATTCCTGCGCCAAGTCTATAATCTGTTCGTTCAAAATGCCTTCGATACCGTTGAGACCGCCGTAGATTTCCTCTATGCAGTCGTGGTTGAGGGCTTCGGTGATTACGCCCGCAAGGCTCGCGTTGATGACCGCCGTAGGGCCGCCGGATTGTGCAACCAGTACATTGCCGATTAATTCTTCCATATGTGAATCTTTCTTAATTAAGATAAAAATTTGTTTGCAGTTTGCCGTTTTTTGCCTTTTTGGCAAACTTTTTCTACCCGATTCGATAAAAAAGGTGGATTTTTTCATTCGGTTGTGTATCAAAATTCGTCTTTAATATAAAAATATGGATTCCGACGGGCAGCACAGTTCAGATTTTTCCGATGGCGGCGGCGCGGACGGCGGCGTTTCGCAACAGCCCGTCGTGCGCTCGCGCTTCAAGTGCCTCTACCCGCGCAGGGTCAACGCCGACATGCTCCAATGCCTGCCGATTGTCGCGTACAGGGGCGAAATAGTCCTTGTGGAAGACGACGACAGGCTCGACGCCGTTCTGCCCGAAATTCTGCGCGAGCGCGTGCTCGGCTTCGACACCGAAACGCGCCCGAATTTTTCGCGCAACAAGCACTATTTGGTTTCCATTCTCCAACTTTGCGGCGCGGAGAAAGTCTGGATTATCAGGCTCGAACCGCTCAAACACAGGCTTTCCGACATTTACGAAATTCTCGAAAACCCCGCAATCAAGAAGGTGGGGCTTGCCGTCCACGGCGACATTCTCTCGCTCAAAGAACGCTGGCTGTTTTCGCCCGCGGGCTTTGTCGATATTGCGCAGTCCACAAAGGGAATCGGCGTGATAAACACGGGCATGAAAAACCTCGCGGCCCTCGTTTTGGGCGAGCGCATTTCGAAGTCGGCGCAGCTGACGAACTGGGCGAGCGACTCGCTCACGAAAAAACAGCTCGAATACGCCGCGACCGACGCTTGGATTAGCCGCAGGCTCTTTCTCGAAGTCAAAAAAAGCATCGAGACCACAAGCATTGCCCTCGAACCCGAACCTAAGCAGAAGCACAGGTTCAACTTCAAGGTTTTCGTGTCGGGCATGATGCGCACGCTCGCAAAGAAATTCGGCGAGGTCAAGCTGCGCCGCCAGCATGTTTCCGCGCCCAAGAAAAGCGACGCAAACAAACAGCAGCCCCGCAACGGCGGGCGCAGACGCTCTGGCAAACGGAATCCGCAGGACGGCCGAAATTCGGGCGGAAAGCGCGGATAATTTTTGCGCAGGCTCGCGGGGCGCGAGGCGTTTCTGTCTCAACCGCGATCGGGGCAAGCGATAATTTTTGCGCAGACGCGCCGCGAGTGTTTGTTGCGCGGGGAGCGTATTTCGCAGTGTCGGCGGCTGCCGTTCGGCATGTATGCTTGCGCGTATTTGTTGCGCGGGAGGTATTATATAAAGGCGAGGTTGCTCAGAGTCGGCATTCGGCATGCATGCGTTGCGCGTTGCAATTATATTATACAGGCGGCGCGGACAGGCGCGGTTGGTTTTGCCGCCGCGCGTGTTTTGCGCGGAATTTATGCGGCGCGTTGTCGGGGAAATTTCGGTGCGGATTGTTTGGCGGATTTGCGCCGCAGTCGAGAGGCGGATTTTTTGCGCGTCGGGGCGGGTTAAAATTCCCCGCGCCCCACGAGCAACGCGTAGTTGTTGCCCCATTCGCTCGACGCAATGCACATTATTTTTTTCGGGTTGTCGGGCAGTTTTGCCTCGTCGAAAAGTTTTACGCCGGTGCGCTGTTTCCAGAGCGGTCTGCCGCCCGCCAAGGCTTCGAGCGCGAACACGAGCGTTGCGGGCGCGGACGCCGTTTCGAGGTATCCCGTGTTGAGCGAGCTTGCAAGCATCGGGGCGTCGGGGAAGAGTGTGTCGCGGACGAACACCGCGACGGAGTCTTGCGCGCAGCCGCGCGGACTCCACATAACCAAGTCGATTTCCTCCGCGCGAATCTTTGCCGCGTCAAGTGCTTCGCGCGCCGCCCGCAGGAGTCCGTCGCCGTCCAAGTTGTGCGAGCCGAACGCGCAGGCGTCGGAAGCCGCCGCAAAGGCGAGAATTTCGCCGAGGATTTTTGCTCCCCGCGCTTTCGCGGTTTCCGCGTCTTCGACGAGCGCCGCAGCCGCGCCCTCGCCGAGCACTCCGCACGAGGGCGTCGAAAAGCTTAGCCTGAAATTTTCCTCTATCGCGCCCCTGTGGATTTTCCCGAATTTTTCGTAGGCGTCTATTTCGCGCTTGTAGAGTTCGTCGGCGGCGATTGCGAGCACGCTTTTTGCGGCGTTTTCGCGGACGAGCCGCGCCGCGTGTCCGAGCGTTTGCAGCCCCGAATTCGGGCCGGACGTCAGCGTGATGTTCGCGCCCTTTATTTCGAGAGCCTTCGACACCCAGCCCGCCGTCGAGTTCGGCGTGATGTTCGAGAAGCAGGCGATGTCGCCGCGGTTGTCGGGCGACGAGAACACCGCCTCCATGTGCGCGGTCTCCGACGAGCCGCGGCATGTCGAAACCGCAAGCCCCACGCTTTCGCAGTTGTCCCTGCGGATTCGCAGCCCAGCCTTGTCGAGCGCGCCCTTTGCGGCGAGCGTCGCCATGACCGCAATCGGCGTCATTCCCGAAAAATCGACGCGCCTGTCGAGCGTCCGCGGGTTCGGTAGGTTCACTAGCCCCGCGCTGCGCTCCGACTCGAAGCGCGAAATTTTCGCCACTCCCGATTCTCCGTTTTCGAGCGCGTCGATGTTCTTTTCCGCGCCGATTCCGAGCGGCGTTATCGCCGAACAGCCCGTGATTACCGCGCGGACTTCCGATTCGGGCTTTTCGCGCCGAACAAACGAGTCTTTCGCCACGACCACCGCCGCGTTGTTGCCCGCAAACGCGTAGTTTGCCGAAATGAAGCGGTCGTATTCGGTTTCGATTCCCGCGCCGCCGACAGCCTCTATTTCGCAGCCCGCGCGCGCGCCCACATTGCGGAGCGTGGGCGGAATGAGATTGTCGTTCATTGCCAGCAGCTGGCATGTCGCCTCTATTATTCCCGTCGCTCCCATGCAGTGCCCCGTGTACGATTTCGTCGAGGTTGTGGGCACGTTTGCGCCGCCGAGAAATTTTGCTATTCCCTTCGATTCAGCCCTGTCGTTTGCCGCCGTTCCGGAGCCGTGGGCGTTTATGCAGCCAGCTTCGGCGGGCGAAATTCCCGCGTCGGCCGCGGCGTCGCGCATGGTGCGGAACGCGCCGTCGCCGCGGGGGTCGGGCTGGGTCGGGTGGTGGGCGTCGCCGCTTGTGGCGTGCCCTACGATTTTCCCGTAGATTTTCGCCCCCCGCGCCTTTGCGATTCCCCTGTTTTCGATAATCCAGAACGCCGCGCCCTCGCCGATGTTCATTCCCACGGGCGTCGAAAACGGCGCGATTTTTTCGGGCGACATCACCTTGATTGCGTTGAAGCCCGCGAAGTTCGACAACGCCGCCGCGTCCGCGCCGCCCGCCAAGACGCAGTCGTAGCGTCCCGACTCCACGAGCGACTGCGCAATTCCCAACGCCGCCGTCGAGCCAGAGCACGCCGTGTTGATTACAATGCACTCGCCGCCGATTTTAAGCGCGTCCGCCACCGCCTTGCCGATTGCGTAGTTTTCGTACTGGTCAAGCTCGGCTTTGCCGAATTTTACGGACGGGTCGCGGTACTGCGCTACGTATTCCGCTTCTCCCGAATTGAGCCCCGCGTTGCACGTTGCAAGCACCGCCGCCGTGCGGGGGGGCAGGGCGGGAAGCCCCGCGTTTTTCGCCGCCCGCCGCGCGGCGGAAATGGCGAGCCGCAGGAAGGGGTCGGTAAAAGTTTCAAGCTCGGCGGCGGACATTTCCGCGGCGTAGTCGAAATGCGTTTCGCCGCACATTTGCGACGCGAAGCGCGACGCGTCTATTTTCGTCGCCTGCGCTATGCCGTCGCGCCCCGCGCGGAGGGAGGCGAGAATGGACTCGCAGTCGTTGCCTATCGGCGTGATTGCGCCTATTCCCGTGATTGCGGCCTCAATTTTGTTTTGTTGCATTCCGATTTGTGTTTAAGGTTGAAACGAATTCGAGCGCGAGCGTGTAGCTTTCCGCCTCGATTTTAATTTTCGTCGGGATTTCGCGCCCGCCGATTTTTTTGAAATTTCCGAAAACCGCCCTGTATCCGTCGAACGACACCGATTCGAGCCTGTCGCCCGACCTCCCGAAAAACACGGTGTCGGCATTCCCGAAACCGCCGAATCCGAGCACGATTCGGAGGTCGCGCAGGGCGAATTTTTCGGCGAGCCTTTGCGGCAGAATCGCGCTTCCCTCGCACGAGGCGTTTCCGTCGGCGTCCGCCGAGATTTTCGCGAGCCTCCCCGCGACGCCCTGCAAGACCATCTGCGCCGAGTTTTCTCCGCCCGCAACGTACACTGTAAGCGCGATGTCCGCGCCGCCTGCCGAGAGAATCCCGCGCTGAATGTACGACATTCCCCGCAGCGGGTAGTCCGCCGCGAATGCTGCCGCGCAGAGCATGAGCGCGAGGGCGACTGTTGCGAGTTTGCGCATTTTAAAATTCGGGTTTGTCGAAATTTTTTTCGTCGAACGCCGCTTCGATTCCCTTCGGATTCTCGCGGATTTCCGAAATCGAAAGTACGGTTTTGTCGCCGTTTGTCTCGAAAAATTCGAGCGATTTCGGGAAGCGTCCCGAATAGACCGCGACGATTTTTTTGATGAACTTCCGCACGTCCGCCGACTTCGGCGTAAGCGTCGCGGTGTCGCCGTCGCGCCGCACGTTGTAGTCTTCCGAAGACTCTCCGATTGCGAGCCTGCCGATTTCACGCGCGGTGCGCCTTACCGCCTCCGCAAACGGCGTGTCGAGCCTCCGCCAGCCGTCGGACGTTTTTTCGAACGCGAAGACTCCGCGCTCGTTGCAGATTGTAAGCGACTCGAACGGCGAGAGCACGCGCCAGCGCACCCTGCCGCTTGCGTCCGCCGCAAGCGTGCATTCGCCGACGACGGGTTCGGGCAGAATCGAGACGTATTTGCTTTGCGTCATTCTCACGAGCACCGATTCGGGCGCGGCGGAGAGCGTGCACGCCGCAAGCATTATCACTGCCGCAAATTTTTTCATAGTATTTTGAAAATTGTCAGCGCGCGCATGTTCGTCGAGGACATTGTGTACCGCGCGAAGATTTTGCCGCTCTCGCCCGATTTTTCGGCAATCGCCGCCGCCGAAACGCAGTAGTTTGCGCCGTATTTTACGCCGGAAAATTCGGGCGTTCCGAAGCTTTCGGCGAGCGCGTCGAGGCGTTTTTTTTGAAACGCGTTTTGCGGCGTTGACGCGAGGAATCCGCCCAATTCTTTCGGCGAAAGCCCGATGTCGGCGAGGATTTTTTCGGCTCTTGCGCGTTCCGCATTTGCGTCGCGTGAAATTCTTGCAATGTCGAGGGCGAGGATTTCCGCAAGCGGTTCGGCTTCCGCGCAGTGCTCCGTTCCGACGAAATATGCCGCGGCGAAGTCGGAGGTTTCGGCGGGGCGTCCCCTTTGCTTCAAAAACTCGTCGGCAAGTTCGGCGTGTTCGTCGCCCGCGCAGACGACCGCCGCGTCCGCGCCGCCGCAGTATATCTCGCGCAGAGTTTGCGCCATTGCGCATTCGAACGAAATTTCCTTTGCGGTCGCCGCGCTGTTCAGCCCTCCGAATTTTTCGCGCACGGCAATCGCCGACGGCACCGCGTTGTGCACCGAGTTCGTGAACGCCGTCGGCATGGGTTCGGCCTCGCGCTTTTCGAAAACGTTTTCGACGAACGCGAGCGTCTGCGACGTCATTCCAAGCCCCGTGCCCCAGCAGACGGCGGTTCTGTTTTTTTCGGCTTTCGGCTTCGCGCGGGCGAGCGCGGTTTCCGCGGCTTGAAGTCCCATTTTTTGCAGGTGCGCGAATTTGCGTTTTTTTAGCGGCGGAATGTTCGGCAGAAGCGCGGAGTCTTCCGCAATTCCGCCGTCGCCTACGATTCCGAAGCCGTAGACGAACACGCGCCGTTTTTCGGAGGGCTTTGCCGTTTGCGGTTTTTTGCGCGAAATCGCAACCGCCGCGTTGTTGCCGCCGAAGCCGAGCGAAACCGTGAGCGCCGTGTTTATTTCGGCGTCTTTCACCTCCGCTTCGGGGGAGATTCCGACTTCTTCGTCGAATGTTTCGAAGCCCGCGTTCGGCGGAATTTTAGAGCGTTTTGCAGCCTCTACCGAAAGTATCGCGTTGACTATTCCGCTCGCGCCGAGCGTGTGTCCGAACACGCGTTTGAGCGACGAAAACGGCGGAATATTTTGCCCGAAAACTTTTTTCAGAGCGGCGGCTTCCGCGGTGTCGTTTCCGCGCGTCGCCGTGCCGTGGGCGTTGTAGTAGTCGGCTTTTGTGGAGCTTCCCAACGCCGCCGCCATCGCCCGCGCCGCGCCGTCGCCGTCTGGGGCGGGGGCGGTAGCGTGGTATGCGTCGCAGGTTCGCGCCCAACCAGAAATGTACGCAAGCGGCTCGCCTTTCGCCGCGCCGTCGGCGGCGAGAATCATCACTCCTGCGGCTTCGCCCAGATTTATGCCGTCGCGGTTTTTGTCGAAGGGCGAGCATTTGCCTTTCGAAAGCAGAAGAAGGGAGCCGAAGCCGTTTACTGTAATGCGCGAGAGCGCGTCGACCCCGCAGACTATCGCGGCGTCGCACGCTCCCTGCGAAATCGCGTTGCACGCCTCCGCGAGCGCGATTGAAGAGCTTGAACATGCCGTCGAGAACGCCGCGCATTCGCCGAGCGCGCCCGCGCGTTTTGCCGCGATTTCGGCGAGGGTTGAGCATTCGTAGCCTGCGAGTTCGCGCAGTTCGTTCCCGCCGCTTTTGCGGTTTCGTTCGAGCATGTTTTCGGTCTCGAAAATGCCGCCGATGCTCGTGCCCGCAAACACGGCGATTCTCTCCCGCGCGATTCCGCCCAAGTCGGCATTCGCCAACGCTTCGTCCAACGCCGCAATCAGCAGGCGTTCGCAGCGCGAGCGTCTGCCGTTCTGCGGAATGTCCGCCGCCGCTGCGAATTTGTCGGCGTGGCGCGGGCTTTCGAAGAGCCGCAGTTGCGAGAGGCTGTCGCGCCCCGAAAACGCGGCGTTTGCGGCGTCTTCGAGCGACATTCCCGCCGCCGCCGCCAGCCCTGCGGAGATTACTGCGGGAATGCGGCTCATTTTTTCTTGGAAATCACGAAGTCGGCGAGCGCGCCGACCGACGCAAAGACCGTTTTTGCGTCCGCGCTTTCGTCCACCGACACCCCGTATTCGCGTTCGACCATCACGACGAGTTCGAGGGCGTCTACCGAGTCAAGCCCCAGCCCGCCGTCGCCGAAGAGTTCGGCGTCGGTTTCGATGTCGGACGGCGACACGCCCTGCAAGTTCAGAGCCGACACGATTTTAACCTTGATGTCTTCGATAAGCGAGTTTCTGTCCATTTCAAAAAAATATAATTGCCGTCATCTTATTCCGCGCCCGTCGTCGCGCAAGCATATTTCAATTCCAGAAATCGTAAAAATTGAACCACTGGTACTTGTATTTTCGGAGCGCGGTTTCGAGGTTTTTCATGAATGCGCGCGCGCAGTCGTCGGGCGGCGTTTTTGCGGGGTCGAAAACCTCCGACGCCCGCATTGCGTATTCGAATTTTTTTTCGCGCGTGCAGATTATCTGCACGGCTTTGACTTTCGCCGTTTTTGCGAGCGAAAACGCGGCGGTTGGCGCTTTCACTTTCGAGCCGAAAAATTCCGCCTCCGCGAACCTTCCGCCCGCGTACCTGTCGGAGTGGATTGCGACAATCGCGCCCCTTTTGAGTGCGGCGTAGGCTTCGACGTATCCGAGCGAGCCGTCGTCGAAAATCTTGGGCGCGTCGATTTTCCGCGCCGATTCCGCCAGCTTTTGAAGTTCGGGGTTCTCCCTGTCCGCGCCGAGCACCACGACCTCCCTGCCGTATTCCGAAAGCTTTGTTCCCGCCGCCGCCCAGCCGCCGACGTGCGCCGTGAGCACCACGACCCCGCGTCCGTCCGCCATCGCGTCTTCGAGCGTCGCGCGGCACTCGTCGCGCAGTGTTATCTTGCTTTCGCCGAGCATGACGGAGGTTCTGTCGAGCAGGCACGCTCCGAACGTAAACAGCAGTTTGTAGGTCTCCGCCGAGAACGCCCCGACTTTCCGCCCGTTCACGCGCGACAGAAATTCGACCGCCCCCGCGCAGGCGCGTCTTCTGAAAACCATGAAGTACGCCGCCACGAACGCCAGCAGAACGTACGCGGGCGCAAGCCCCAGCTTCAGGAGTTTGAGAAAGCAGAGGTTTCCCCAGTAGCCGCCGTAGCTTTTGCCCGTCCACTGGCTCATTTGCCGTTCCCCCTTTCGGGCGACAGCGCGAGGCACGCGCAGAATATCGCGAAAATCGAGACCGCCGCGGCGAGTCCGAGCGTTTTCATCACGGGGTGCTCCGCAAAGCCGAGCATGCCGAACGCCGCGACCGTCGTCGCCGCCGACAGGAACACCGCGGGGTAGGGCGGCTTTCGACCGCGCATTTTTGCGAACAGCGGGAAAACCGCGTAGTCTTGCGCGATGCAGACGGCGAAAATTACGAACACCGAATTTACCATGTTAATCGGGATTCCCGCCGCCCCCATGATGCCCAAGCTCCAAAGCAGTCCGGCCGCAACGGGCGCGAGGATTTTCAGCGTCGCCGAAATACTGCGCGTCGCCGCAAGCAGGTAGAGCGCGACCGCCGCAAACGCCGCCGCCGCGAATTTTGCAAGCCACTCGTACGCGTTTTGCGCAATGCGTTCGCCGAGGTACTGCGCGTCTATGTAGTGCGCGCCGAGCCTCTCCGCGGCTTCGGCGAATTTGCGCCTGTCCGCGCCGTCGGCGAGCTTCACGGGAAGCGCGATTGCCCTGCCGTCGGGCGAAATTTTCCCCCTGAAAATGTCGGCGAGCGGGCGGAGCTTTTCGGGTTCGGGGGAGACTTTCCCGCGCCAAATGTCGAGGTCGAGAGCGGACGGGTTCAGCCCCTCCGCCCTTGCCGCCGCCTCTATTTGCGCGGCTTTGCCGTCGCGGAAATTCTCCCAGCGGGCGGCGTTTTCGGCGCGTGTCTTCGAGTCGGGCAGAATGGGCGAGAGCGGGAAAATTTCGGCGTTCGGAAGCTCCGACGCCCGCCTTTCGATTTCCGCGCATTTGCGTTTTGCGGCGTCGGCGGAGTCGGCTTCCACAAGCAGAAACGCCCGCGAAACGCCGTCTTTCCAGACGCTTCTAAGTAGCGTGTCGTCGCGCTTCGCCTCTTTTCCGAGGGCGCTTAGCGACGCCAAGTTTCCGTCGAATTTCACGTCGAGCGCAAACGGAACCGCCGCCGCAGAAAGCAGCACAGCCGCCGCCGCGCGCAGTTTTTTTGCGGGCAGAAAGTCGGTCGGGGCGAAGGCGATTTTCAGTCTGCCGCGCGTTTTTGCAAGCGGCGCAAACGCGGGGAGAACGAGGACGCTCGCCAACGCCGACACGATGATTCCGACCGTTCCGAAAAGCCCTATTTGCGCGAACCCGCCGCTTCCCGAAAAGCCGATTATCACGAATGCGAGCGCGGAAGTTCCCGCGGCGACGGCGACGGGTTTTGCGTTGTCGGAAGCGGATTGCGCGGCGTCGGCGTCGGAAATTTTTTCGCGCCCGTCCAAGCCGTAGAGCGCGTGCAGGGCGTAGTCTATGCCCACTCCCACCGCGACCGACGCAAATCCCACCGCGATTGTCGAGACACGCCCGAATACGGGCTGCACGGCGCAGAACGCCGCCGCCGTCCCCGCAAGCGAGGGCAGCACGGCGAGAGCCGCGAACGCCTTTCTTGCGAATGCCGCAAGGCAGATTGCAGCGACTGTCGCGACGGTCGCCGCAAGGCAAATAGACGAGTCTTTTGCGGCAATCCGCGCGTTTTCTGCGGCGACTCGGTATCCGCCCGCGTATGCGACCTTTGCGCCGAAGCGGCGTTCGATGTCGGCGTTGAGCGTTTCGATTCGCGCGGCAAGCTCCGCGCTTTTTGCCGAGTCGGAGGAGTCGAAATTTCCCTCCGCCATAACGAGGAAGTTTTTACGCTGTTTGTCCGAAATTCTGCCGCCCGAAAATCCGAACTCGCCCAGCCCGCCGCTTGCGCGTTTGAGCTTTTCGGCGACTGCCGCAAGCGCGCCCGCGGGGTCTTTTGCGAAAACCCTCGCCGCGCCGAAATGCTGCGGGTTTGCGACGTTGCGCTTGAAGTCGGCGGCGCGTTTGCGCAGCTCGGCGGGAGACGTCTTTTTTTCAAGCTCGGCGCTGTCGGCTTCGGTGAAAATGCGGGGCAGAAGTTGCAGAATGTTTTTCAGAGATTCGTCGAAGTCGAAATCCTCCGCCGCGCCGACTACCGATTTTATTTCGGCGTCCTTTTTCAGCGCGGCGGCGAGGGCGTCGCACGCCTCCTCCGCGTTGTCTCCCGAAACGTTGAAAAACAGCGTGTTCGACTGCCCGAAGTCTTTTGCGGCGCGGACGTGCGCGGCTATTGCGGAGTCGGACTTCGGCAGGAGGTCGTAGATGTCGGAGTCGAAGTTCGCCCGCGAAATCGCCGCCGCCGCCGCTATCGCGAATGCCGCGAATGCAATCGCCGCCGCCAAGCGGTGTCGGCAAACCGCCGATACTGTTTTGCCCGCCGCGTTCATTTTTTCAGCGCAAGCTTTCGCAGTGTTTTTTTCGGCAGCAGAAGCGACGCAAAAAACAGCTTTGTGTTCATCGCCGTGAATTTGAGCGTGTCGGAAAGAGGCTTGTAGTGGGAGCCTGCGAGCGACTCGCTGTCGTAGAGCGCGGGAATCGGCAGCTGGACTATTCCCACTCCCGCCCACGCCGCCTTGACGAGCAGTTCGGTTTCGAAAACGAATCCGCCGAAATCCATTTTAAGCCGCGCGATTTGCGCGAGCGGGTAGCACCTGTATCCGCACTGCGTGTCGGCGACGGAAATCCCCGTCTCCGCCCTGAACCAGAAGTTCGAAAATTTGTTCATGAATTTCCGCGCGGGCGGAATTGCGGAGCAGTCGAAGCCGCGCACGCCCGCGATTATGCTTTCAGGGTTTTTTTCGGCGGCTTTCGCGAATTTTTCGGCAAGTTCCGGCGGGTGCTGCCCGTCGGCGTCGAGCGTAATGACGTGCGTGAAACCGCGCTTTGCCGCCTCTTCGAACGCCGCTTTGAGAGCCTCCGCCTTGCCCCTGTTGCGCCCGAAGCGCACGAGGGTTGCGCGGGGAGAGCGCGTGGCAATCGGCGGGTTCGAGCCGTCGTCTATTACGAGCGCGTCAAGTCCGTCGGGCAGTCGGTCTATGATTCCGTCGAGCCTGTCCGCGTGGTTGTAGGTGGGTATTGCCGCACATATTTTCATTTGCGCTTGAAACGCGTGCAGAATTTCTGCATTCTCGATTTTGTTAATTGGCAATATTGCAAAAAAAAGAACTATTTACAATTATATAATGCCCGTAGACAAAACACGCCTCGACGCGCGAAGGGAAATTTGCGCGAAACTAAAATCAAAGCTTGTCGAAAACCTCGACATTCCCTACAAGCCCGACGACCTTTCCGACGACATCTCGCTGATAGGTTCGGGGCTGGGCTTGGATTCGCTCGACATTCTCGAAATCGTGCTGTGCGTGGAGAACAATTTTTCGGTCAAAATGCCCGAAGACAGCGCGCCCGCTTTGCGCTCGCTCAACACTCTTGTAGACTACATAATCCAGCAGACGGAGGCGAAATGAGAAAACTGGCTCTTTCCGAAAAATGGGCGTGCGCGGGCGCAAAGTTCGGCGAAATCGCGGGCGCGGAGTGCGTTGAAAACTTCGGAGACGCCGCCGCGGAGCTTCGCGCAATCCGCCAGACGGCTGCTCTCTGCGACCTCTCGTTCTCCAAGATTTTCTCGTACGGCGAAAACGAGGGCATCGACTTTCTCGACACCGTGCTTGCCGCAAACATTCTCAAACTGCGCTACGGCGGAATTATCGACACATTCCTTGCCGACGAAAACGGCGGCGTTCTCGCCGAGACTTTTGTGGGGAACATAGACGACAGGGTTTTGGTTGTCGCCGAGACCGAAGCCGAAAGCCTCCCGCTTGCGGTTTCCCCCGAATGCGACATTACCGAAAACTGCGTTCTGCTTTCCGTAGACGGGCCGCTTGCGTGGAAAGTGGCGCGGGGCGTGTTCGGTTCCGACGTGCTGAACCTTTCGTTCCTTTCGCTCGAAAAATACGACTTCGAGGGCGCGGGCGTGATTCTCATGCGCAGCGGGCAGACGGGCGAATTCGGCTACCGCTTCGTTGTGCCGAATGCCGTCGCCGAGCCTTTCTGCGCCAAGCTGGAGGAACAGCTTGCCGCCGTCGGCGGACGCCTTTGCGGCTTCGACGCACACAGAATAGCCCGCATGCAGGGCAACTTTTTCGACATTTACGAGGAGGGCGCGGTTGTGCGCAATCCGCTCGTTTTGGGGCTTCAATACATGGTCGATTTCGAAAAGGAATCGTTCGCGGGGTCGGAGGCGATTTTCGCGAACCGCGCGGCGGGCGTTTCCGAGCGGCTTGTCGGCGTGAAATTTTCCGCCGAAAACGTTTCCGACATCTACGACGGTTCGCGCAAAGTCGGGCGCGTCGTGGCGCGGCGCGGCGACATCGGGCTTGCTGTCTTCGACGCCGAATACGCGTGCGCGGGCTTTGCCTATTCCGCCGCTCCCGACGCCCACGAAACGGTCTTTACAACGTCGCGTCCGTTCGTTCTCGCCGATAGCCTCTCGCGCGGAATGGAGGACTGATTTTCTATTTATAAAGAGATGGAATCGCAGACAATTCTTGCGGGCAAAACCGCGATAATCACCGGCGGCTCGCGCGGGATAGGCGCGGCCGTCGCGCGGAAGTTCGCCGCGCGCGGGGCGCGGGTATTCTTCACCTACAAAAGCGGCGCGGAGGCGGCGGAAAGGCTCGCCGCCGAAACGGGCGCGACGGCGGTTTGCTGCGACCAGTCCGACAGCGCGGCGATTGAGTCGGCTTTCGAAAAAATCTTCGCCGAAACGGGGAGAATAGACGTTCTCGTAAACAATGCGGGCATTACAAAAGACTCGTTCCTTGCCCTCATGCCTGAGCGCGACTTCCTCTCCGTGCTCGACACAAACGCCGCGGGCGCGTTCCGCTGGACGAAGCTTGCGGCGAAAAAAATGCTTTCGCAAAAAAGCGGCTCTATAATTTTCATGTCGAGCGCGTCGGGGCTTGTGGGAATCGGCGGGCAGGCGAACTATGCGGCGAGCAAGGGCGCGATGTGCGCGTTTGCCCGCGCCGTCGCCGCCGAGCTTGGCCCAAAGGGAATCCGCGCGAACTCCATTTGCCCCGGCTTTGTGGAGACCGACATGACCGCGAAAATTCCGCGCAGGCTCGTTGCGGAGTATACCGATAAAATCGCGCTAAAACGCTTTGCTCAGGCGGAGGAAATTGCGTCGGTCGCGCTGTTTCTGGCGTCCGACATGTCGTCGTACATAACGGGGCAGTCGATTGCCGTAGACGGCGGGCTGACCGCGTGCTTCTGAATTATTTTGCGTCGGCGCGGCGTTGCGATGCGGGCTTTTCGGGTGAGTCGGAATAGTCGTCCGAAGTTTTCGCGCCCGCGAATTTGCCGCTCCATTCGAGCAGCGCCGCGCCCCACGAAAGCCCCACTCCGAACGCGCAGACGGCGACTTTCATGCCCGCTTTCAGCCTGCCGTTTATCGCGGCGTCGGCGAGGGCAATCGGCACGCTTGCGCCGCCGCAGTTGCCGATGTCGTGCATTTTAAAATAGACTTTTTCGGGCGGAATTTTCAGCCTGTCGGCGGCGGCGGAGACCATCATTTCGCCCGCCTGATGGAAAACGAAAAGGTCGATGTCGTCCACGCCCATTCCGTTTTTTTTCAGCAGTTCGTTCACCGCTTGCGGGATTGTCTTGTAGGCGAACGCGAAAATTTTGAAGCCGTCTATTTTCATGTTGGCGTTCGTCCTGACGTTGCCGTCGGCGTCGGTGTATTCCTCGAAATCGCGCGGGGTGGGGGGGGTGCGCATGCCCGAAGTCGGGCAGATGAGGTCGGCGTAGCCCGCGCCGTTCGTCCCGAAAACAAAGTCGATGTAGTCGTCGGATTTTTCGACGATTGTAGCCGCCGCGGCGTCCCCGAAAAGCGACACCGAGCTTTTGTCCATGGGGTGGATTAGCCGCGTGGCGGTGTCGGCGGTTATCACCAGCGCCCTGCGGGCGAGCGACGCTTCGAGCCATGCGCCCGCCGTCGCCAGCGCGTAGGGGAACTGCGAGCACCCCAAGTTTATGTCGAAAGCCGCGCACGACTTCCCAAGCCCGAGTCTGTCCTGCATAATGCAGGCGTTCGACGGCATGGCGTAGTCGGGCGTTTGGGTCGCGAAGAGAAGCAGGTCTATGCTTTCGGGGCTTGCGAGGGCGTTGCCGAACAGCATTCGCGCGGCGTTTTCGGCGAGGTCGGAGGCGCAAGTGTCTGCGCCAACCGTGCGGCGTTCGAGAATCCCGGACATCGCCGCGATTTTGTCGGCGGTCTCCGTCCCGAAGCGCGCGCGCATTTCGTCAAGCCCGACCCTGTTCGAACCCGTTGCGTATGCGATTGCTGTTATTGCGGCTTTCATTATGCTCTGCCGAATAAACTACCACATCTTGCCAAAGTCGAGAAAGAATCGCCGAAAAAACTGTTCGCCGCCGATTTCGACAGCCCGCGCATGTTCACATATCTGCTCCTGAGCAGGTTTTGGTCGCGGTGCCCCATGTTGAGTTGGAGTCGCGGGAGGTCGGCGTATTTCTTTGCGTGGAAGCTTGCGTAGGTGTGCCTTAGCACGTCCTGAACCCAGTTTTTGCCAAGTCCAGACTCGTTTCTGATGTCGCGCCATTTTCTGCGCCAGCCGCAGGGGCGGATTTTCTGTTCGGGTCTTTTCTTGTAGGCCGAAAGTATCGATTTCAGCGATGGGCAGATTTCCACCTGCCTTACGCCGCCCGTTTTCGAGCAGAGCGAATTTACGGTGATTGTGTTTTCGGAAAGGTCGATGTCGCGCCATTTCAGCTTGCCGACCTCCGCCGGTCTTATTCCCGCAAGAACGAGCAGCCCGACCGCCGCCGCGCAGTTTTCGTGCCGCCCCGACGCAGAAATCAGCCTGCGTGTCTCCGAAAGCGACAGCGGCGAAATCTCGCCCTCGCGTATTTTTTTGCGCTCCACAAGCTTTACGGGGTTGCGCCCGCACCACTCGCGGCGCATTGCGTATTCGAAAAAACCGTGGAGCATTGCGCGGCCCTTGTTGAACTGGCTCGGCGTAGGGAACGCCTTTTCGAGCCAGAAGCGGCAGTCGCCAGCGGAAAGCTCCGCAAAGTTTCTTTTTGCGTAATGCGGCGCGGTTTTCAAGAGCCGCGCGCCCATGTATTTGATGTCGCGAAGAGAGTCGGGGCGCAGCCCAGATTTGCTTGCGGCGTATTCCTCAAACGCAGTCGAGGGGGAGATGTCGGCAAATTTCGCGGCGCGTTTGCCCGTCTCTATTATTTTGTTGCAGAATTGAATGGGCGTAAGCCCGGATGACGGGCTGAGCGCGTCGAGCATGTTTCTGACAAGCCTTGCGGCGTCGAGTACGCTTATTCCCGAACCGCGCAGGACGGTTTCGGCGGTAATGAATTGATAGTGTTCCATAGTATTGAGAATACTGTTGTCAAGCAAATTTAATAATTTTATTTGCAAGATTCAATTTAATATCAAGCTGTTTCGCAATAGTGCAATAATTATTCACAACATTTACGCAGAAGGCGGGTGTTTGCCAAAATGTTTCGTTTTTTTATTTTCAATAATATGGAAATTTTACGCTGAAACGGTATTTCAATGTTCAATTGCGGGCGGAAATGCTGGCGGCCGCCGCGGTTCGTCGATTACGAGCAACGTTTCGACGTTCGGCGGAGCGTTTGGCGTTTGCGTGGTAGTAGTATGGGTTATAAAAAATGCTCCGAATCTTTCGAGATTCGGAGCATTCCTTTTACGTTTGACGCGTGGGTTTAGCGCACTTTGTTGCCGCTTACCACGATGTTTTTCGTGTCTGACTTGTCGTACCACACGCCGAGTCTCGGCGTCATTTCCGACTTCGTGAACTTGTTGTCGAGAATCTTCACGTCCGATGACGATACTATGAAAAATCCGTTTCTGTAAATTTGCGGATTTTTGCGCGGGGTTTCGTTGGCGAACACGTTGTCGGCAAACACCACGTTTTGCGCCGAGCCTATGAGAGCCGCCATTCCGTAGTTGTCTTTGAAGAGGTTGCCCTCGAAGAGTATGTTTTTTAGAATGGGGTAGGGTGTCTGCGCGTCGGAGGGGTCGCTTTTGAGGTATGTTCCGATGAAAACGTCGTATTCGTAGGACCACCTCGTTCTTCCCATCTGGTTGCACGATTCGAACGTGTTGTTTTTCACGAGCACGTTGTCGACACCAAAGCCCTCGCACCAGATGTTTTCGGTGTAGCCCGTCTCGATTTTTATAGAGCCCATTTCGTTTCGTTTGAATTTGCAGTTCTCGATTGTGACGTCGCGGGCGAGCACCAAAATTCCGCGCGCGCGGTTGTGGTGGAAATAGCTGTTTTTAACAATTATGTTGCGCGTGTCGAAGGCTTTGTTGAAGAGAATGTATTTGCCGAATTTCGATTCCGGCAGGGGCTTGTCGAAGAGGATTTCCCACCTGCCCGATTGCGTCTTTTTGTGCCCCGTAATTTTCGCCTCGAAGCCGAGGGGAGAGTAGTCGCTGTTTCGGAATTCGACAGTGTCGCCGACAGCCCCGTAGCTCTTGCGGGCGACGAGCGAATTTTCCGCCTTTTTGACGCCGAACGAGGAGTTGTCGTGGAAGTTTATGCAGTCGTCCGCGCCTCGCGAGAATTCGCAGTCGAGCACCTTGATGTAGCCGAGCGACGACGCGATGTGGTAGTGGTCGGCGGTGCAGGTTATTGCGCGTTTTCCCGAGTTTTCGGGAAGCACGATTTTCACGCGCTCCATGAGCGTGTACTGCTGTTTGCCGTGCTGGACGAACGCGTGCCCGGGGTTTGAAAACACGGTGAAGTCGGAAATCGTGATGTGCTTGTTGTTCCACATGACCATGTTGTTCATGTCGTAGTAGTAGTGCTGCATTCGGAAGAGCCTGCCGACTTTCAGAGAGTTTTGGCGCGACTTCCCGTAAAACCTGATTGTGTTCGGGTTCAGCCATTTGAACTTCGGGCGCGGGTTGCGCCCCGCAAACATGTCGTAGCCGAAAGGCATTACGCCTTCAAGCCCGACCGATTTCTCTTTTTCGTCCCAGCCCGAAAGCGTCGCGGCGCGGACGTAGTTTGGGTAGGCGGGGAATTTGTCGTAGTCTACGAATTTGAAGTCAACAAAGTCCTCCTTTTTGTTTATTGCCTCGACCCTTACGACGCTCGCGAGCGGGTCGGTCTCCCAGTCCCAGTCTATTTTGACGTTGCGGATTTCCACCCGTTTGTTGCCGCGCACCCAGAAATTCGGCGCGTTCTTTTTGAGGAAAACCAGCGTCGAGCCGTTGCCATCGAACGTGAAATTTTCCATGTCGGCGACCGCAATCGAGCTCTCGCCGACCAGCTTGTAGACCGCGTTTTTTTGCAGCAGCAGTTTTGCCGCCTTGTTTTTTCGGCAGTAGTCCATCGCCTTGTTGAATAGCTTGGGCGAAATTTCTTTGTTCGGCACAATTCCGAAGCGTTCGGCGTTTACGACCTCACCCTCAGGATTGTAGGGGCGCATTACCTCGAAGTCAGCCGAGCCAGTCGGCAGTTTCGACTTGTCGAGCTTGTAGTGCCTAACGTTGCCGTTTATCGGAATGAAGCCAAGCGGCGCGTCTTCGACAATTTCGATGTTTGAAATTTCGGCTTTGAGCTTTTTGTACGCCGTAAAGACCAGCGCGTATTCGGAGGCGTTCTTGGGCGTCTTGAATTTGAGAGTCGTTTGCGGCTGTTTGTCGTAGGCGTATGTGTTGTGCTTCAAGATGTCGGTGCCGTCGCGGTAGGCGGCGGTGTTGCGCACAAGCGTGTGCAGGTGCGCGCCGTCCTCGGCGTCGGAGATTTTTACCGACATTTTCAGAACGTAGCGCGTGTCGGGTTTGAGCGTTCCGTTTTTGAATTCGACCACGCGCATGTACGATTCCAGCGGAATCTTTGTAGTGTCAATCGCGCAGGATTTTCCGTCGGGCGACACCGACGCATTCTTGCCGACGTACGCCAAATTTTCGTTCGAAAAGTCGGCGACCGCCTGTGTTTCCCTGTCTTCGCAGCCCGCGAGCAACGCCGCCAGTGCCGCAAATATTATTGTTCTTCTCAATATATTCATGGTTTTATTGATAGCCG
>OGFM01000559.1_pt1 | contig 29536 bp, 24 predicted proteins | sample 1570871 | NCBI WGS metagenome assembly OGFM01 (sample SAMEA2581957, study PRJEB24529) | metagenome | biome: Human gut stool | place: China | collected 2011
TATTGGTAGTTTTATTTGGCGGCATGAAATGTTCTTCGTATCTTTGCAGAAGATTATTAATATCACATAATATGTATTCAGGATTAGTTATTGCAGATTATTTTGTTAGAGAATGTCTTAAGAAAAGAATTCCAATCACAAATATGTCTGTCTTAAAGATGATATATTTTGCCCATGGTTTTTATTATGCATTAAAAGGGAAAAAGCTTGTTGACGATCCATTTTACGCATGGCCTTGGGGACCTGTAGAGAAAAAGACATATGACTGCTTTAAAAAATATGTATCTTCTCCTATAATAGCTACTTCTGATACTACTGATAAAGAATTAGCTAAATTGGATGCAGATAAAGATTTGACTTCTTTTTTGAATCAATTTTTACCATTAGCAAACATTGATCCATTTTTATTAAGTCAAAAGTCTCATGAAGCGGGTGGTCCATGGGCTGTTACTCCTGCATATCAGGAAATAGATGATAGAATCATTCAAGTATATTTTAGTGCAAAATATGGGAAAGGCAGAAAATAATGGGGCTGTTGATGCAGAGAAGGTTACAGAAGATTTTACTTCACTAGAAGAATTTGTGTCAGATTTATCTTCCTCATCAAGTCAAATAACACAAGATGAGCAAAATGATATAGGAGCTTCTATGTTGTCTAAAAATGAAACTGTTGCAAAGAAGTTAGAGAATCAAAACAAATCTGCAGATATATCTTTGAAATGGTTGTACGGAATTTTTATAATATTAGTGTTGGGTGCATGGGAGTTTTTTGTAATTTATTTCTCTTTGAAGCAGTTAAATCCGTGTGATTTATGTGTCCGAAAAGTTTCTGATACTGTATTTGTTGCTTTATTGACTAGTGCAACAGCAAATATTTTGGCATTACCGGCAATAATCTTAAATTATTTATTCCCCAAGAAGAGATAATGTTCTATCTAAATTCCACTAGTTGCAATTTTCGTTGTTGCTGTTCATGGAAGTTAGTACAGAATTTATTGAAAACTAAAAAGTCGACTATCCGTTTCGGACTGAATATGTTCTGAAAAAGAGAGATTCAGTCCGAACCCTTTTTTTAATCGTCATTCCTTCGTGCAAAAAGAATTGATTGAACTTTTTAACTATTCATTGTAATACTCTCTCTTATTGCTATTTATATCATTTTCTATAAGTTGGATGAATTTTAGTATATTTTTTTTGTGTTCATCTACAGTCAAATGCGTTAAACTTGGAGTAGCATCTTGGTGAATTACATTATTCCTAATTGCTATTAAAGAGTTCATAAGTCTAAGACATGTTTGAGTTTCTTCATTTACAATAAAAGATTCTAACCCATGTTTCTTAAATAATTCTTCAATTTCAGTTTGTCCGTGCTTACCATAGTTGAATTTCGTAGAAGGGGAAATATTTTTAATCCTATCAATACTTTGTTCAGTATTACCATATAATGTAAGTAAAGATGTTAATAGAGTATTTTTTTTGCTACGAGATTTTTCTTTTGAAATTAAATCAACGGCTCGATCGAGATACCTGTCTTTTAATTGATTAGAAATAGTTTTATTAGTATGTCCTTTCAGTGCCCTTAACGTGTGCTCTTCAAGAAATTCTTCAATAAAAACTTCAAGTTTAGTTGATAATAATACTATTGAAACTTTATTGAATAATTGATATTTGAAGATTGTTTCAGTATTTTGGCTAGCATAATCCAACAAAACATCTATTTCATTTAAACTTGTTCTAATATTATCAATGCTTTCCATGTTACTCTAATGTGGAAGAAACAATATTATTAACTTCCGAACACCATTGTGTTAAACGATACGTTATAACTTTAGAATCAGACGTACCTATCTTAAGACTATTATTAAAGATATCATCTTCTAATATTAAGTCTAAAAAGCGATTATTTAATTGTCCCTTATATTGTAAAAGAACATCTTTTGAATGCTGTGTAGAGGAAAGCATAAGAATGTCTATAATTGCCCTATTTATGGAATTTTCTCTACTCCCTTTTCTATTGGTTCTCCTAAAAGCATCTTCTCCATAGACAGAAATAATTTTTTCAACTGTTTCATTGAAAAGTTGTTTCCAATTTTCAAGATTTTGAGTATTGGTATTATGATTTTTACTCATAAACTCATTTAAGAAAACCTTCATTCTTCCTTTATACCCAACAAGTTGTTTATTTTCAATATTCCATCCATGATATATAGCAAGGAATCTTAATATTAATTCTCTATCTGCCATACGTTTATGAGGAGCTTTTAGACCTAATAACGTCTGCCACTGGACATTGTTTGTGAGTTCCTTTAATAATTTATTCAGATTACCTCTGTACAGACAGTTGCGAAGTTCTTGTTCGTTCAAATGAACAGAACCCGTATTCAATCTCATGAAAACATCATATTTAATTTCTTCATTGGAATCATGAGTTATCATAATTACACGTAATAATCCATTTTTCAAAAGTCTTAAAGCCTTAGGGTTTAATGAGTTAATATCGTGTTTGTTTAATTCTGAAAGAATTTCCAGACCGCTTAATTTGAATTTCCCTTCAAAAAAGCGTTTTAAGGAATATAGACGTTGTAATCCATCTATCACAGACCATGTGTCATCTTGTTCTTGAGATACATAGATTACAGGTATTGGTACATTTAATATAATAGACTCAATTAAAAGTGATGATTTTTTATTATCCCATACATAATTTCTTTGATAATCCGGATCTAACCGGATATCTTTATCTTCTATCATTCGTACGACATCAGCAACACTTTTATCATAAGCTTGAGTCGTTAATTTACGAACTTCTTGTGGAATTTCATATGGTATTTTTGAATCTTGATCAGAATCATCATCAAAAATCATATCTTTAACTACATCCTTTTGCGGCTTTAATGAAAAATCAAAATTCATATTAATTATCATTTAGAATTATACATATGCAAAGATAGTCATATAATTAGATTCTACATAGTTGATAACCTAATATTTATATCAGTCGCCCATTTCCTCGCCGTCCATAGAAGTTAGTACAGACTCTATTGAAAGCGAAAAGGTCTGGCGGCTGTGCCGTTTCGGGCAGAATCTTCCTCTTTCAGAGCGTATTCAGCCCGAAAACCTTTTCCCTTTCACGTCTGTACAATGGAAGCCGACGGCAGCGGAAACAAGCGACTGACGGAAAAGTCAGAATAAAAAGACAAAAACAGTATATGGATTTGTTCAAATAAGGTCCAATTCTATATGCTGTTTTTTATCATTTTGGAAGGCTATTTTATAGAAACACAAATAAAATGGGCAGGCGGTAAACTGCGCTCCCTCCAGAAAAATCAATTAGATTTTTTAATTATTTGCAAATCGCCTTATATGTAAGCGCTTTTGTGACGCTTCATCATTCATTTGTGTCTTAATGGCTGTAGTATATATTTTACTTTGACGAAACAATATCATCATTATTTATATAAAAGGAATTAGGTGATGAATATTTTAGTAACCTAATGTATAGTTTATAATACTCGATAAGAGCTGATTTTAATTCAACTGTGGAAATTACATTTTTCAGGCAATTTATAGCAATAGACTCTTTAGAATTATATATTCTAATCAGATTAAATAATTTACAATTATATATTTCATTGAGTAATTCTATTAAATTCTCATCTTCAAATATGATAGTTGGATTTGATAATATTTTATCAATTGTTTTTGTGACGACTTTGTACAGTGTATGTATTCCAAATTCATTATAGCCAATAAAATAATTTAATGTTCCATCTTTTTTTCTGAGATATAAAGAATATTTTTTTGATATTTCTCAGAAAATAGAAATGTCTACTTTACTAAATTCTTCTATTTTAATATTAGAGTAAATTACATCATTGTTATCTACATTTAATGAATAGTCCTTCACTAAATATAAAATAAAAAATTGCATGTGCTCAGCTAAATATTGAAGATGTATTTTTTGTGCATTTCTTGCTGTTTTAGCTTTCCTTCTTTCTGGTATATATACTAATAGAATATAAAATAATGTACTTGTTATAATACCTATACTACAATCAATTACCAAACTGTTGATTTTCTCTGCCTTAATTAAAGGATAATTTGATTCAAACAGAGGAAATATATCAAATACAATTTGCAATATAAAGACTATGGATATAATATTCAAAAGCCATAAAACAAGACTTAGCCAATTTCTTCTAATAAAAATGATAATGGAATTCTTCATGATACTTTTTTACAAAAGTAAACATTACAAATTTTATGTAAAAATGATAAGAAACATATTTACTCAAAAAAGATTGGCAAAATGATGATCAGCTCCGTAAAGAAATAAATATAGATACGATTAAAAAATATCCACATAAGTTTTTTTATCGAGTATTACATGACAATCTTGTATTTGAAAAGGTTATTGGGATAAAAGGCGGGAACATAAAAAATATGAAAATGGAAAGTTCCGAAAATTAAGTATAAAAGCTGTGTTAGCAAGGTTTATATTATATTCTGATTCTTGCTAACACAGCAAGTTCAAATGAAGTACCATTTCCTCAATAGGGTTATCCAAAACTCATTTATTAAGCCGGTACGCCTCCTTGTAGCCTTTCATCAGTGTCTTTTCTATGTCGGAAGCCCGGTAGAGAATCTTTCCGCCTACTTGCGTGTAAGGCAGAATACCGTTGTTGCGATAGTCCTGCAAGGTCCTCCGGCTTACTTTCAGCAGGTATGCCACTTCCTTGTCTGTCAGCAGTTCATCGCCATATGCAGACGGTTGCCGTTTTTCCAACAACTTTTCAAGCAGGACCAACAGCCTGTCGAAATTCGAGTGGAACGCCTTTACCCACTCGTGGTCCTTTTCTCTGATTTCATTACTCATATGCGTTTGATATTGGGTTATACATTATTCTTGAAATTCTCTCAAATGGTCTTGCCTTTCCAGCGGGCTTCCTTACGCTTTTCCTCTACATTCCCGACCACTCGCTCTACATCGTCAGGACGGTAGTAAGTCCGGTTTCCGATTTTGGTAAAGGCAAGCGTTCCGTTATCCCTCAGAGTCTGCAAGGTCCTCGGGCTGATACGCAACTTGCGGCAGACCTCGTGGTTGTCCATCCATTCCCCTGTTTCCTTTCCGCCGTGTTCACTGCACAGACTTTCCACCCGTTGCACGAACCGATCCAGCTTGGCGGCAATCTCCTCGAAAGTTCTTTTTTCAAAGCTGATGATTTCCATTGTCTTCTTTATTTTCAGTTAAACATATATTCAAAAATCTGGAACAGAACAGTTCTTTTACAGCTGATATTCCATCATGTCTCATCGTCCTATTCTCGACTGGAAATGTGACCGTTTTATCTTGTTTCCACTGCAAATAAAAGCAGTAGAAATCACACTGCAATGGATTTTCAGACCGGTGACGATGCGTTGCCCGGAATGACATCATGTTACATATCAACTGCATACAATGAGCTTTCTTTATAAACAGAATTTGCTTGAACAATCCGGTATGTAGGAATCACTCCGGCAAATCACGGCAGGCAGCACTGACTGTCCTATCGATATTGTGCATAGGGTAACATAATTGCCACGGTATCTCCATTCGCTTGATTCTGTTCACTATACACATTTCCTTTGCTCACGACAATGAGTCAAGGTGCGCACCGAGACCAGTGAGTAAACCGATTAAAATCAAAAATGTATGGTAACAAAAAAGAAATTGACCAAAGAAGAATGGGAGGCTATGACAGGTACGGATATGTCACTCATACTCCCGTCAGATGGCAGTATTGAAACTGCCATGGAATCATCCTTGAATGATACCGGAAATAAAGAACAGACAAAGTCAGTAGAACAAGTAGAAGTTCCATCCGAGACCCGGCAACCGTCAACCGGAAAAGAGGAAGCAGTTCTCTCGTCTCAACGTCGTATAAGCAGCAGGCAGAGGAAACTTTCTCTGGACGAATACCGGAAAGCCTTTCTTCAAGTGCCGAGAATCGAAGACCGCAAACCCGTGTTCGTAAGCGGTGAGGTACGTGACAGGCTGGACGAGTTTGTCCGCAGGTTGGGAGGACGCAAAATGAGTGTTTCCGGACTGCTTGAGAACATCGCCCGGCAGCATCTTGAAATCTATTCGGAAGACTTCGAACAGTGGAGAAAGCTGTGACATTTTCCGGAATGACTGACTTGCTTACTGACTCCAGTCATTACAGTATTCAGACAGTTAGTAGCCGACCTGAGGGAATAACGGACAAAACTTCAGTTTTGGGAGTTAGCGAGGTTATCTTTCGGGCATCCCGAAAACCTCGCTCCACTCCCGAAGAGTGGAGGCAATCCGCTCCCGGTGGTCGCAGATTGTGAGAAAAAGAACTATCAAAAATCAAACAGAGAAAATATGAATGACAGAAAGAAAAACAGACCGAGGGGACGCCCCAAAGTAAGCGGAGTGTGCAAACTCAACAAAGCCGTTACAGTGAAATTCTCCAAGATAGACTATGAGCGGCTATGCCGACGCAGCAGACAGGCTAACCTCACGCTGGCGGAATTTCTCCGCACATCAGCCTTTGAGACGACGATAACGGCCAGGCACTCTGCCGAGGAGACAGCCTTCATACGCAGCCTTACGGGTATGGCGAACAACCTGAACCAGCTAACCCGTCTGTCCCATCAGGCCGGATTCCACCGTACCCAAAAGACGGTGACAGAACTCCTGCAGAAGCTCAAGGAGATTATTGTCCGGTACAGGCACGGAGAAAGGAGACCGTCATGATTGGAAAGATCAAGAAAGGGAAATCCTTCGGCGGCTGTATCCGTTACGTGATGGGCAAGGACAATGCGGAAATCATCGACTCAGACGGTGTATTGCTGGGAAATATCCGGGAAATAACGGACAGTTTCAACTACCAGCGTGAGCTTAATCCGAAGATCAAACAGCCTGTCGGACACATTGCATTGAGCTTCAAGCCGGAGGACAAGGCACTGCTGACGGATGAATTTATGGCTAAAATAGCCTGGGAATACATGGAGCTGATGGGGATAAAAAACACTCAGTTTATTCTGGTAAGGCATCATAACACGGACAACCCGCACTGCCACCTGGTCTATAACCGCATCGGGTATGACGGCAAGGTAATCTCTTCCCAAGGCGATTACAAGCGTAATGAAATTGCCACGAAACTGCTTAAGGACAAGTACGGGCTGACATACGCCGAGGGCAAGGGCAAGACTAACGTGGAGAAACTCCATGCTTCGGAGCGTGTAAAATACGAAATCTTCAATGCCGTCAAGGCAGCTTTGAAGCATTCCAAAACATGGAAAGAGTTCAACGATTACCTGCTTCGCCGGGGCATCAGACTGGAATTTGTAAAGCGTACCAGAGAGATAAAAAGGCCGGAGGACATACAGGGGATCCGGTTCACCAAGGACGGGCAGACCTTCAAGGCTTCACAGATCAGCCGGGAGTTCAGCTTTGCCAGACTGAATGCTCGGCTGGGCTGGAAGCCTTCGGAATCCCGACAGGAATCCGAACGTAAGGTGCAGCAAAGAATACCGGCCGGAGGCCATCTCCTCGAAAGTACAGGCCCTGGACTGTTCAGTCCTACAAACGGTACCGCTCCCGAAGAGCCGTTGCCTCAGGAAGAACTCTTGCGCAGACGCAGGAAAAAGAGACAAAAAAGGAAAGGTTTCGGATTGTAATCCGTCCTTTCCCATTCAAATTATTCATGAATATTAAAATTGCTGGAATATGAAAATGGAAGAATGTATCGAGAGCATCTTCGGATGCCTGGAAAGAATCGAGGACAAAATCAACGGGTTGTCCGTCCCCTCGCCGGAAGGCAACAGCCCGACAGTTAATAATACGCAGGATGAGTCCGTGCTGAATGAAGTCCGGAATGGTCATGAGACATTTCGCAAATTGTTGGCTCGCGTATACGAAGTCCTTGCCGCCATCAAGAACGATATAGTTTCCATGGACAGGAAGAACTCGTCACAGGAAAGACTTGGACAGGTCTTGTCGGAAATGCGTAATGAACAGCGGAAGAACCAGGAGAAAATGGAAACCCTGTTTTGTGAGACCAATGACACAATCAGAAAGAATGCCGTCAAGACAAGCAACATCAACCATCATTTCAGCCTGAGCTTGGAATCCCCGTACATTCTTGGGAGTTTTTCCGTAATGTTCGCGGCAATCGTGGCCCTGTCCGTGGCGCTCTATTTTTCGGCGAGAACAGATAACGAGCAGGCCGATAATGATCTGAAGTACCGTTATGTCAAGATGAAAGGAGAGGCTACCCCCGAACAACTTGTGGAACTTGAGAACCTCTTCGGGCCGAACCGGAACAACGAACGGATAAAACAGATGCGTGAGGACGTGGAAGCCTACGAGGAAGCGGTACGGAGACAGGCCACCCTGACCGAGCAGGCACGGCTGAAAGAACAGGCCGCGAGAGAACTGGACAGCAAGGCGAAGTCCATCAAGAACAAGTCTATTACGGACGAACCTAAAAAGTAAGCCCATGGCTAGTGTAAAAGTGAAATTCAGACCTTCCACCGTAGAGGGAAAGGAAGGAACTATCTATTATCAGATTATCCAGAACCGTGTAATCCGTCAGCTAAAGACGGATTACCGGATATTTACAGATGAATGGAACGAAGCTGGAAGTTGTATCATTGTCGACAGCTCGGAACGAAGCAATCTGCTCCTTTCCTTGCAGGAACGCATGGAATGGGATCTGAAGCGGCTGGACATGATTATCCGACAACTGGATAACCGGAAAAGTACATATACAGCGAATGATATTATAGTTGCCTTTCAAAACAGGGTGGATGAACAGTCATTTTTTAATTTTATGCAGGGCGTCATCAAACAATTAGGATTATTGAACAAAATACGGACATCAGAAACTTATACTGCGGCATTGAACAGTTTCATGAAGTTCCGCTATGGACAAGATATCCTTCTTTGTGAAATTGATAGCGATATGATGATGTTATATGAGGCATGGTTGAAAAGCAAAGGAATCTGTCCCAACACAGTTTCATTTTATATGCGTATTTTGCGTGCCGTGTATAACCGTGCTGTGGAAAAGGAACTGATTGAACAGAAGTACCCGTTTAGACATGTTTATACAGGCATTGACAAGACTGTGAAACGTGCTGTTCCTCTAAAAGTCATCAAATATATCAAGGAACTTGATCTGACATTGAAGCCGCATCTTGATTATGCAAGGGATATGTTCCTTTTTTCGTTCTACACCCGTGGAATGTCATTTGTTGATATGGCATATCTGAGAAAATCGGATTTGAAAAATGGTATTCTGACATATAGGAGAAAAAAGACTAGCCGGCAACTCACCGTTAAATGGGAAAAGTGTATGGGAGAGATTGTAAATAAGTATGAAAGTTATTCTGACATGCAATATCTATTGCCAATAATCACCCGATGTACCGATGAACGGATACAGTACAGAAATGCCATCTCTCGTGTAAACATTGCATTGAAAGAGATAGCCCGTTTAGTCGGTTTGAGTCATCCGTTGAGCATGTACTGTGCAAGACATGCCTGGGCAAGTATCGCTAAAAGCAAAAATATCCCTCTTGCAGTCATTAGTGAAGGTATGGGGCACGATTCAGAAGAAACGACACGCATCTATCTTGCTTCGCTTGACACGAATGTGGTGGATAAGGCGAACGGACTTATTCTGAAAGACTTATAACAGGACAGGCATGAAAAATGTTTAGTAAAGAGCCGAATCTCTTGATAAGAGTTATAGTTATAATGCAAAGGTACACAAAATACTGAAGAATAAGCATAAACAGCTTGTTGATAATGCCATAAATTGTATTAAAACTATCCGCCTGTTGAGCCAATCAAATTCTCATAGGTACAGAACATACTGATTTTCAAATGTGATTTTACTTGCATTTATCTCTTATCAAGAGATGAATTTCAAGGAGATACTACATAAATTCCGTACCGAATCATTCACGGAAAAGGAGAAAGGTACAAAGTTTGAGCGATTGATGCGCTCATGGTTGCTGACAGACCCACGTTACAACGAGTTGGAAAAAGTCTGGCTATGGGAGGAGTTTCCGGGACGTAAGGATTTCGGAGGTACAGACACAGGTATAGACCTTGTGGCAAAGACTGAAATGGGCGATTATTGGGCCATCCAGTGCAAGTGTTATGCCGAAGATGCCACGATAGACAAGCCTGCCGTGGATTCGTTCCTCGCCACCTCCAGCCGCACATTTACGAATGAGGTTACATTTCAAACAACCCGTTTCTCCAATCGCGTATGGATTTCTACTACCAGTCATTGGGGGAGCAATGCCGAGGAAGCCATCCGTAATCAGGAACCGCCAGTGACACGCGTCGGCATGGCCGACCTGAATTCATCCCCAGTGGATTGGCAAAAGCTGTTGGATGGTCTTACGGGAAACTCTGCACTCGTAGAAGGCAAAAAACCGCGCAAGCATCAACTCGATGCCATATCCAAGGCATACACGCATTATATTACAGAGGGAAACGACCGTGGTAAGCTCATCATGGCCTGCGGTACAGGAAAAACCTATACTTCGTTGCTTATCGCCGAACAGTTGTTGAACGGCAAGGGGCTGGTGTTGTTTATGGTTCCGTCCATCGCCCTGCTGGGTCAGTCACTTAACGCATGGTCAGCTGATGCGGGAAAACCCATAAAGGCAGTCTGCATCTGTTCGGATTCCAAGGCTTCACGTAAGATACAGAAAAACAAATTTGATGATGCAGATGACAGTGTGGTAGACCTTGCCGTACCTGCATCTACCAATCCGAAGTCCATCGCCTCGCAACTGAAGAAGTACCGCAGCCATGATGGACTGGTGGTAGTGTTTTCCACCTACCAGTCCATTGATGCTGTGTCAGAGGCACAACAGGAGATACTTTCCGAAACAAACGGTGAATATGGTGTGTTCGACTTCATAATCTGCGACGAGGCACACCGCACTACAGGTGTAAAACTGTCTGATAAGGACGAGAGCAACTTCACTAAAATACATTCAGATGACAATGTGAAAGGTCGAAAACGGTTGTACATGACCGCCACGCCGCGCCTGTACGGTGAATCAGCCAAAGTAAAGGCTTCTGAAAAGGACTGCATCCTCTGCTCAATGGACGACAAGGCACTTTACGGAGAAGAGTTCTATCGTGTGAATTTCTCCTATGCCGTACAGAACGGGCTGCTGACCGATTACAAGGTGCTTGTCCTTACCGTCGGTGAAAACGATGTGCCTGATAATATCAAGCGGGACATTACCGATACGACCACCGAACTGAATTTTGATGATACTTCCAAACTTATCGGTGTAATCAACGGTCTCTCAAAGATGATACAGGGTGATGATCACCGCACATGGGATGCCGATCCACACATGATGCGCCGTGCTGTGGCGTTCTGTTCGTCCATTGACAAGAGCGCAAGCAGGGCGGGCATCGCATCCAAATATGTGGCTTCCGTACTGCCGCAAATATCAGAAAAGTACGACAAAAATCTGGATGCGGAAAGCCTATCGCATACCGTTTCGATAACCACAAAACACATAGACGGCTCTATGAACTCACAGGAACGAAATGGAATTCTGCAATGGCTGGCTGATGAACCGGACAATGACCGGGAGTGTCGGGTTGTAACTAATGTGCGTTGCTTGTCCGAGGGTGTAGACGTGCCGTCACTTGATGCCGTACTGTTCCTTTCCGCCCGTAATTCACAGGTGGATGTGGTACAATCGGTAGGTCGTGTGATGCGTACTTTCCACAAGGGACAACCCGATGAGAAGAAATACGGATATATCATCATCCCTATTGTTGTGCCTTCTGGTGTTTCTGCAGAAGAAGCACTTGATAATAGCAAGACCTTTGATGTAGTTTGGGAAATCCTGAATGCACTACGCTCTCACGACGACCGTTTCAATGCGATGGTGAATAAGATTGCACTCAACAAGCAGAAACCAAACAAACAGTCCTATACCCCGTCTGTCACTATTGGCAGGCCGGGATTAGGCTTTCAGGAGGGAGAGGAAGAAGCGCGGCAGATGGAGAACGCAGAAATCGCCCGCCAGTTGGAACTTAGATTCGGTGAATTGCAGGACGGCATGTATGCCAAACTCGTGGAAAAGTGCGGCGACCGCCTATATTGGGAGAATTGGGCTAAGGAAATCGGACTCATCGCGCACAAGTTCATCGAGCGCATATCCAAACTTATCCAGTCCGGCATACACAAAAAGGCGTTCAACGAATACCTCAAGGGGCTACAGCGCGACCTTAACCCGTCAGTAGATGCGGCACAGGCCATCGAGATGCTGGCACAGCATATCATCACCCGTCCGGTGTTCGACGCTTTGTTTGCCGATTACCAGTTCGTGAACAACAACGCCGTGAGCCGTTCCATGCAGCGCATGATAGACCTCTTGCAAGAACAGGCTTTCGAGAAAGATACCGAGATACTGGATAAATTCTACAAATCGGTACGCATGAATGTTGGTGGCATTGATAATTTGGAGGGAAAACAAACCATCATCAAGAACCTATATGAGAAATTCTTTAAGGGCGCATTCCCGCTTACAGTGGAAAAACTGGGTATTGTTTATACGCCCGTAGAGTGTGTGGATTTTATCATCCGTTCTGTGGATGATATTCTCAAGGCGGAGTTCAACACTTCGCTGACCGCACAGAATGTGCATATCCTTGACCCGTTTGTGGGCACAGGTACGTTCATTACGCGATTGTTGCAGTCCGGCCTGATTCGCCCTGAGGATATGGAACGCAAGTATCTGAATGAAATCCATTGTAATGAAATCGTGTTGCTGGCCTATTATATCGCAGATGTGAATATAGAATCGGTATTCCATGAAATAACACATCGGAAAACTTACCTGTCATACAGTGGAATCTGCCTGACTGACACCTTCCAGTTAGCGGAGAAAAAACACAATGAGCTTTTCACGGAGTTCTTCCAGGACAATTCCAAACGAGTAAAGAAGCAAATGGCTACACATGTGAGAGTGATTGTGGGGAATCCTCCGTATTCGGTAGGACAAAAGAGTGCCAATGACAAAGCACAAAACTTATCTTATCCATATTTAGAGAAACGAATCGCTGACACCTATGCTGAGGCCACAACAGATAAAGGAAGAACAATTCAGGCTCTTTATGACAGTTATATTAAGGCTTTTCGATGGGCTTCAGACCGCATACCACAAGACGAAGGCGGCATCGTTGCTTTTATAAGCAATGGCGCATGGCTGGATAGTAATTCAGGGGAGGGATTTCGCCGTTGTCTTGAAAAAGAATTTACCTCCATCTATGTGTTGAATTTGCGTGGGAACCAGCGTACTTCGGGCGAATTATCTCGCAAGGAGGGTGGGAAAATCTTTGGTAGTGGTTCACGTACACCTATTGCAATCACTTTCCTTGTCAAGGATCCTATAAAGAAAGGACAAAAGGCCGTTATTCATTACCACGATATAGGAGATTATCTAACTCGCGAGCAAAAGCTCAAAATGGTAAAGGACTACCGCTCCATTTCTTCGCGGAAGTTGGATTGGCAGGTTATTATTCCTAACGAAAAGGCAGACTGGATAAATCAACGCGATGGTGTATTTGATAATTTGATACTATTAGGCAATAAAAAAGATAGTAAGCAAACAGTATTTTCAATTTTTTCAGCAGGAGATATTACACATCGTGATGTATGGTGTTATGATTCCTCATCAAAGTTATTATCATCAAGAATGACTAATACGATAAATGTTTATAATGATGAAATTAAAAAATGCACTACGTGCAAAACTATAGAAGATGTATCAGCTTTAGTTAATGTTGATCCAATAAAAATTAAGTGGGACCAGAAATTGTTTGAACATGCATTGAAAAGGGAACAACAAATTTTTGATTGTAGTAAAATACGAAAAGCAATATATCGCCCATTTTTTAAGCAATGGTTATACTATGATAAAGTTTTTAATTGGAGTCAGTATCAATTACCTAAGTTGTTTCCTAACACTACCAGTAAGAATTTACTGATATGCGTAAGCGGTATAGGGGTAAGCAAAGATTTTACCTGCATTATATCAGACACACTTCCAGACTTGGAATTGATAGGGAAAAGCCAGTGTTTCCCCTTATATTGGTACGAGGAAAATAAAAATCCACAGGCTTCACTTTTCGATGATGCAGAAACAAATCGCTATATCCGTCGTGATGGCATCACAGACTGGATATTGAAAGAAGTCCGCAGTCGCTTTGACGATTCACGCGCCATTACAAAAGAACATATTTTCTACTATGTGTATGGTTTGCTTCATTCCAAACAATACCGTGAGCGTTTCGCCGATGACTTGAGAAAGTCATTGCCACGCATTCCCATAGTGGATAACGTACAGGACTTTATGGCTTTTTATAAAGCCGGAAAGGAACTGGCCGACTTACATTTGAACTATGAGCAAGGCATCAATATTCCTGCTACAGAACAAGGCGCAGTCGCTTATTCGGAAATGTCGGCGCAGGCACAACGTACACTCGGTGTAATTGTTACGGGAGACATTGACATTTGGCAGGACGAGTGGACCGAAGAAACATACCAATACTTTGCCGTGGAAAAGATGCGCTTTGCCAAAGTGCGTGACGAAAACGGAAAGCTCATCGCCGACAAAACACACATCATCTACAATAGCCACATTACCATTGAGAACATTCCGCTCAAAGCCTATGAGTACATCGTCAATGGTAAGTCAGCCATTGAATGGATAATGGAACGCTATGCCGTAACCATTGATAAAGCATCCCAAATCAAGAACAACCCCAACGATTGGTCAAAGGAACGCGAGCTACCCCGCTACATCCTCGACCTACTGCTTTCAGTCATTATCCTCTCTTGCAAAACGGTAGATGTCACATCCACATTTCCATTTTGCAAATGGTAATTTCAATAAACAAAACAAACTGTGGTAATATACAATTTTGCCACAGTTCGTTTTGTTTTAAGAATTTAAGTATTTTGTATCAAATTGTACGATGCGCTCTAATGTAATTTCTCATACATTCTATGGAATCTTTTAATTCTTGTTCGCTATAACTATTATTGCGATTTTCTGGATGATGAATGATATGCCGAATTTTTTCCGTTTTAGAAATTTGTAAATTTGATGTTGTTCCGTTCTTATTCAATTTTGTATAATTGACTTTTACCTGATGCCCATCATAATCATTTTTCCAACCTTCAGCTTCTATATAACCATATAACGCATTGTGATAATCTGTTGATGATACATCAAAAGCTTGAAAATTAATCTCAGCCGCTAAAGTATATGGTAATACTGCTGGGGCATCAATACTTCCTGCTGAGATGTTTCCCATGCTATCTTTTAGAATTATAACTTTTGTATCATTCAAGTCTTGCAGGGCTTCACTAATAACACCCTCAGAATGGCTTGCAAAAAATAATTGAGCAATTTGTACCCCATTATTATCTGTAAAGAGATTTTTATAATATCTTAAAATGTTTTTCTGCCATTTAGGGTGCATACTTAATTCGGGCTCATCAACCATGATTATAGCACCATTAAGCTGATTTATGTTTCTTAAAAGATAAGCCCCCCTAAATACAATTTGTTTTTCTCCTGTACTTAGATCATCTATCGATATTTCTACTCCGTTTTTCTCAAATAATATAACCTTTTCACCATCAATATTCCCGACTTTTTTGTACTTTACCTTATCAAAGAAATTATTAAATGCTTTTTTTAATCTAAAAATTTTCGAATTGTGTTCAAATTCAGAAGTAGTCATTGCTGCTTCCCCACGGATTTCCCTTTGTGTATTTATATCATAATACTCTTCGTTATCTTGATTTTGAATATCAACAATAAGCTGCTTTAATGACGTAAAATTGTCTTCTTTATCAGAATCGTATTTATTCTTGTCTAATTCATTTGTTTTTACAGACTCTATTTTGCTAGTTTTATAGTCCGCTCTAGGCCTCGAAAACACACATCCATACGACCTTGGATCTTTTTCATCAGATTGAATGGTGCTTGGGTTATTAACTTTATCTGAACGTATATTTTCAGCTGTATCATTCTTCACATCAAATCGTGTAAAGAACGTGTCATTTGATTCTGGAATCATTGGAGGTTTGAGAATATACAATTCGTTATTTACCTCATATTCTATCATGTCAAATGGCTTAAAACTACCAATGCACAGGAAGGTATTTAGTGTTTCCAAGATGGTCGTTTTTCCACTCCCATTTTCGCCTGCAAAAACAATAGTTGAAAAAGGATGATTAGTTACTGGATTTACAAAATCCAATTCAAGATTTCCTAATATAGGATGATTTGTCCATTTAACTTTTCTTATCTTCATAAACTTCTAATATTAATTTGTTAGTACAAAATTACAGTTTTATTACTTGTTAGCTAAGTAGTTATCAAAAAAATCACTAATATTGCATAGGTATTTGTAAATGTAATACAATAATGACAAATAGAACAGCTACCTCAGTATTGTTTGGATTTGATTTTCAAGCGAACGCAGCAATAGTGTTAATGCTTGAGAATATTAAAGATATGTCCAGTATCCGTTTAGAAGGATCTGAAGATATAGAAATCAATCTAAACAATGGCAGCAGTATTTTGGCTCAAGCAAAGTCTGTTGTAAATAGTAGTACTGACTTCTCAAATGTACTATCCAATCTTAAAAAGTCTATAATATCTTTATCAGAAGCAGAGCATAAATTGAGAGTAGTGAAAGAACTTATATATATAACTAACACTCCAAACCCATTCAATGAGAAACAATTGAACCCTATATTTTATGGTGCTTCACAAAGGGATTATAGCTCATTGCCAAGACCTTTAAAAGATAAAATTAATAAGATAATCTCTAAGATTGAAAAGCCTCTTGATACGAGTAAATTCAAAATACAGATTTTACCTTTTGAGACAGATAATGACAATGAAAGATATAAATGTGTTATGAATGCTATTGGTGATTTCATTCCCAAATTAGGAAATATATCTATAGCTAAAGACAACTTACACGGAATTTGGGTAAAAGATCTTTTTAGAAGTGGAACGAAAAGGATGTCTGATATAAAACTAACTAAAAAAGATATTATATGGCCTTTAATAGTTCTTGTAACTCAAAATGAAAATTATGATGAAGATGAATTTGATGATTCTGAGATATATGAACTATCGAGAAGTTACGAAGCAATTATAAATACCTGCTCGGAAAAATACGAATTTGTAACTAAGGTGCTATGTGCATACAATGTTTTTTATAAAGAAGCAAAACAAAGTGAAAGGAAACGAAAATTTATAGAAATGGAGAGTAGTAAGTTCGCATATCTTTTTGAAGGGGAAAGTGTATCTTTATCTAATACTCTACAAGAAAAACTCCTACAAATTATTGTTCGCAATATTTTGAACAAACGTATTCAAATAGACAATATTAAGAATGCTGTGAATCTATGATTTTCAATTCAATCTATATCGAAGAGGCTGGTAATAAACGTTTGATTGTTTTCTCTGATAGAAACAATCTCATACATAGCCTTGCAAATAGTAAGGGTAAAACGACTTTACTAAGACTTATGTTATATTCAATCGGATATAGCATACCTAATACTAAGCATATTAAATTCGAGAACTGCAAAGTCGAAAGTCAAATAACTTTGGATAGTGGAGAGGTTTTAGTATTATGTAGAGAATCGAGGGATTACATTGAATTGAAACAGAATGATTCTGTAGTAACATATGTTTTGCCAAGTGATGAAGCGGCCCTTCATAAAATTATTTTTAAAGCCAATTATCCAGAACTAATAAATAATCTTTTAGGAATATTCTATTTTGACCAGGAAAAGGGATGGACTTTGCTTAATCGAGGAGTTGTCATTGGAAGTATTCGCTTTAATATTGAGGAACTAATTAGAGGCATTGCAGAGATTGATTGTTCTGAATTATATAGACAAAAGGAGACAAAGAGACAAGATCTTTTGAAATACAAACAGATGTTTAGTGTTTCTAAGTATCAAGAAACTATTGATTCCGAATCCAATAATCTTGCAGGAGAATCATACAATTCTTTGATTGATAGCAAAATCAATCAATGTAAGATGCGGCATAATCTATTGAAAAAAGAACTATCTCGGATAGACAAAGTCCTTAAAGAAAATAAGCATTTTAGAAACTTTATTGGAGAGATTGGTTTATTGGTAAAAACTCCAAATGGAGATACTATAGCTGTAACAGAAAATAATATTGTGGGTCTTAATGATGCCATAGATTTTCTTGTAGCAAAGCGTAAACTTATAGCGACACAATACAACCAGATTCAAGCAGAAATCTGTAAATATGAGAAAGAACGTAGATTTGAAGAACAACAGTTGTCTTTTTTTGATAATGTTGAAACAATAGCCGACATATTTGATAAAAGAATCTCAACAATTCCTATTAATGAAGTAGCTGTAAAAAAAGGAATAGCAAAGTTAGAAAAGGAGATTGCTGAAATTAATTCAAGAATAAAGGACTTAACACGTGCTGCAAATAGTGTTATAACACCAATATTTAATAATACAAGGAAGTATCTTACAGAGTTAGGATTAGATGGAGAATCTATCTCAGAAAAATATTTGTTTACATCAAATTTGAAAGAATTATCTGGAGCAATTTTGCATAAAACAGTTTTTGCTTTTAGATTAGCATGTTTATTGGAAGTTGAAAAACATTTAAATATAAAAATGCCAATAATTCTTGATTCTCCTAGTGGAAAAGAAATTGATCATCAAAATATCGAAGCAATGATAAAAATTTTGAAACGAGATTTCTCTGAAAATCAAATAATTATTGCCTCTATTTACGAATATGATTTAATAAATATAAATAAAATCAATATTGTAAACAGACTAATTGAATAATTGCTTAAATTATAAATCAAGTAATTGAATATTAGATCAATTTGATATATTGCATTTCGATAATGTCTTGGTGAATTGTAGAGTATTTTATAGAATAATTAAATTGGGAAAATATGAAAGGATTACCATTACAAGTAAAGTCTTGTCTTGATAAAGCATTAGATTCCGCATTATTAGCAGTAGAGACGTATAATAAACCTGCTGTTAAATTTAAATCGGGCGGATACATTGTTTTAATGTGTATAGCATGGACTTCTTTATTACATGGAATCTTTTTAAGAAAAAAGATTAAGCCAATATATAAAGAAAAAAATGGCCGATACAAAAAGGTAAATGGAGAGATTCAGTATTGGGAACTAAAAACGTGTGTCGCAAAATATTTTGTTGACAGCAACAATCCTATTCGCAAGAATTTAGAGTTTTTTATACCGTTAAGAAACAAAATTGAACACAAATTTTTACCTGAATTAGATTCTAATATTTTTGCAGAATGCGAATCCTTATTATTGAATTTTGATAAAATCGTGGAAGCTGAATTTGGACATAAATATTGTTTGCGCGAATCGTTATCTTTTGCTTTGCAGTTATTTCCATCTTCAGAGACATTAAGTATGGCTACAAAAGCAAATAAAGACTATGATAGTATAGTTTCCTTTATTAATCAATATCGTTCTTCTATAACTACTGATGTATTAAATTCAGGAGAGTATGCTTTTAAGGCGTTTTTAATTCAGGTTGCAAACCATAAATCTAAAGATGCATTGCCTATTCAATTTTTTTCTTTTGATAAAATGACAGATGAAGAAAAGAAAAAAGTCGAAAGAATCGCTGCATTAATCAAAGAAAAACATATTCCCGTTGCAAATGATGACAAAATAAAACCTGGTACTGTTGTTGAAATGGTCCAGCGAGCTTTAGGAAATAAATCAATAGTTAAGGGAAAGAAAAGAGTAGATAAATTCAATATGGATACACATACAAGGTGTTGGAAAAAATATAAAATAAGACCAGAAACAGGTAGTTCACATCCAGAAAGAACAAATACTAAATATTGTGTTTATGATTCTATGAATAAAAATTATGGCTATACACAAGCGTGGGTTGATTTTTTAATTGAACAAATGAATAAGGATGAAGAATACAACTCTCTTTTTGAATGAAAGCAAAATAAAAAGTATATGGTTTTGCTGGTTTGTTTGAATATAATTATATCTTTGCGAAACATTAAGTAGGCGTTCCTTTTAATAATGCAGAATTAGACAAATAAGGGAACTTTGCTCGTTTCTAAATCGTTACCTGTCAAGATTCTCAATTTCATAAATTGCTTGTTTTCAGAGAGGAATAGAAATTGTTATGCCTAAAGCTATGATATGTGGTTCATTGACGGAGAGAAAATTCCTTCAATGGTAGGAACTGGAACTGAAGATTTTTTCAATACTTCCTGGTGTCCCAAAGAACCTTTCCAAAGTCCTTTCTTCGGCTATCCACGCGTAAACGGTGAAACCGGATGGTTAGGACGCACTCATGTATACCGCTTTTTTATCACCGATCCGGTATTCTTTGAAAAATCTCTGAAAGCAACCATTGAACATGGAACATCCAACGATATGGATTTAGACATTGCAACCGTTGCTTATTGGTATCAGGACAAATCCTATCCTATACCTGCTATCCCCAATAAAGCTGAACGTAAGTTGAAACCTTTAATTAACTTCTGGCATATTCACCAAATGCGTCAAGCTTGGAAAAAGACCAAGAATAATAATGCCTGGGGTGACTAATAACCAGATTAATAAAAGAAAAATGAAAAATACATATCTGATTGCAGCCCTCCTAATAAGCTGCACAACCTCTACTTTTGCTCAATACAAGGGCTTGGATGTAGTAAAGGTAGCAAATTCACAGCAACCTTACATAAATGAAAACATTCATATCCCTGACATAGAAGGATACAAAACGCTGAAGTGTGATTTTCATACACACACTATTTTCTCAGATGGTACAATCATGCCTGAAGAACGTGTATGGGAAGGGAACAGACGTGGACTGGATGCAATAGCCATTACTGAGCACATAGAATACCGTCCACACAATTCATTCATCAAAGCCGATCACAACGAATCATACAAAATAGCCAAAGGAGTAGAGAAAAATGCCAATATAATAGTGATACCGGGAGCGGAAATAACCAGAAACAAACCTCTTGGACACCTCAATGCACTATTTCTGAAGGATGCCAATGCTTTGGATATAGAAGATCCGCTGATTGCCATAGACAATGCTTTAGAACAAGGAGCCTTCATCATGTGGAATCACCCCGGATGGCCCAATGATACTAGTACAATCTACAAAGTACATCAAGAGCTGATAAAGCAAAAAAAGATACATGGAATAGAATTAGTGAACGGATTTGAGTTTTATCCTATAGCTTTCAATTTTTGCAAGGATTATAACTTGACCTATATGGGAAATACCGATATCCATGGCGTTTACAATCAAACCTATCGAACAGACAGGCAATATGGTCCTATGACAATTGTATTTGCCCGTGAACGTTCTATAGAAGGAATAAAGGAAGCTCTGTTTGCCCATCGTTCTGTCGTTAAATTCGGTGATATGCTAATTGGGTCGGAAAATAATTTAAAAGCACTCATGAAAGCTTGTCTCTCCTACAAAATAAAGCCAGTGAAAGGAAATGAAGCTATTATGGAAATAAGTAATAAATCTACATTAAGTTTTTATCTACAATTGGATAACAAGACTATATCCATTTTAGGATCCGATTATACCGAATTTAAGGTACGTTTAGATGACAAAATCAAATTCACAAATATGTTTATAACAGATAATTGTCAACTGGAAATCGATATTCCCGAACTTAAGTAAAAGAATACAAGTAATTTCAAACACTTTTATATTCACTTATTATGAAACCAACATGCCAAAGCAAATATTCAGCAATAATATTATTTGCTATTTGTCTCATAATGGAAATCCCATTATGGGCACAACAAAAAGCCATACAAGGCTCTGTCAAAGATATGGAAGGTAATCCAATGCCTGGAGTCACTATTATGGCGGACGGAACCAATGCTGGTACAATAACCAACACAGATGGAAAATACTCCATCAATGTACCGGAAAAAGGAAAATCACTCACTTTTTCTTTTTTAGGATATATCTCACAAACATTGGATATAACTGGAAAACAGACTATCAATGTATTCCTAAAAGAAGATTTGATGAAAATTGAAGAAGTAGTAGTTATTGGCTATGGACAGCAAAAGAAATCCGACTTATCAGGAGCCATTGTCAATGTAGGAGTAGACAAACTGGAAGATGTAGCCTCACCCAATCTTGTATCCGCACTTGGAGGTCGTTTAGCAGGTGTATATGTCCAACAAAATGGAGGAGGTCCAAACCCTACAACTTCTATCCGAATCAGAGGTACAGGAACCTTGAATGACAATAACCCTTTGATTGTCATTGATGATATTATTGGTGCAGACTTGGAATCAGTCAATCCTTCTGATATCGAAACAATGACAGTTCTTAAAGATGCTTCGGCAGCAGCTATCTACGGTTCAAGAGCTGCAAGTGGAGTCGTACTTATCAAAACCAAAAGAGGTAGAAGCGGAATGAGACCTACTGTAAAGTTTGATGCATATTATGGTTTCTCGACACGTTCAAAAAAACTGGATATGTTGTCAGCTTCACAATTAGCTACAATATACAACGAAGCTAGCGATAATGACAATACTCCAAAATTGGAAGAATTCGCAAACCCTTCTGCCATGAAAGATGTAACTGATTGGCAAGACGAAGTATTCAGGACAGCCTCCATGCAAAGTTATAATGTATCATTGACTGGAGGTGGAGAAAACAATAACTACAATTTAGGTTTTACTGCTCAAGACAATGATGGTATTTTAAGGAATACCTATAACAAAAGATACACACTAAGAATCAATTCGGATTATAAATTAGGCAAGAAATTCAAATTTGGTGAAAGTATCAATTTGAGTTTCAAGCAAAGAAGAGGAGTCGATACTCGTGGAGATAATGTAGGGGCAATGATTCAAACGCTGGCTTATCATCCTGATGTTCCGATATATAACGAAGATGGAACTTATCATGGTGTATTCTCTTCAAATTATGGCGACTTAAGAAATCCAGTAGGAATATTCGAAAGAAATACCCAAAGAAACAGATTTTTTCAATTGGAAGGAAATGCTTACCTACAATATGAGATATTACCGGGATTTTCTGCCAAAATCAGCGGCTCTTTGAAAGTTATTGATAATGACACAAAAACCTTCAGTGTAAAAGAGCCAGAACCAGGGAAACCTAATCTCGTGAATGGATTAACTATGTTCAGAGCCATGAATATAGGTTGGATTGGGGAAGGATTCCTATATTATGACAAGAGCTTTCAACAGCATAAAATTAATGCTATGATGGGTTTTTCAGCCATGAAAAATACGGGTGAAGACCTTTCTGCTTCTAAGAGTGGTTTTGATTTTGAATACCCCACTTTCCAATATCTGAATGCAGGAACCCTTAACCCGGTATGCTATGGCGGATATGGTGAAGACGGATTGGTCTCCGGATTACTGAGATTGAACTATTCGTATGCCGACAAATATATTGTTTCATTGAATATGAGAGCAGACGGTTCCTCTAAATTTGCCAAAGGAAACCGATGGGGATATTTCCCCTCTTTCTCTGCTGCATGGAGAATGACTCAAGAAAAATTCATGAATCATATTTCATGGCTTGATGATTTAAAATTGAGGGTCAGCTATGGTAGTTTAGGTAATCAATCCGTAGCATCTTATGCCTACATGGCTACCTATACCACCTCACTTCCAGATGGAAGATATACTTTCGGTCCAGGTACTCAAACCCTATACCAAGGTTATTATGCGGGTGTAATGGCCAATCCCGATCTGAAATGGGAAACAACCACCCAAGCAAACGTAGGAATTGATGCAGCTCTATTCAAAAACAAGTTACTGCTGACGTTGGATTATTATGATAAGCGTACAAAAGACATTCTGATTAATCCACCTGCTTTGGGAGCATATGGAAGTATAGGTAACCAGTTGATAAATGGTGCAACCGTACACAACAAAGGTTTCGAAGCGACAATTACATACAGAGACCAAATAAGAGATTTCTCATACGACGTTTCTTTCAATATTTCATCTTATAAAAACAAAGTCACTTCATTGGGAAACGATGCCCAGCCTATTTATGGTCCTAAATTCAGAGATGCCTACTCAATTACCCGAACAGACGTAGGTCATCCTATCGGATATTTCTATGGATATAAAACCAATGGCATCTTTAAATCCGAAGAAGAAGTAAAAGCATATACTAATTCAAAGGGAGAACTGTATCAACCATTGGCTAAACCCGGTGATTTCAGATATGCAGATACCAATAACGACGGAGTATTAGACTCTGATGACAGAATCAATTTAGGAGATGCTGTTCCTGATTTCTGTTATGGTCTGAATCTTGATTTAGAATATAAAAACTTTGATCTGAATGTATTCATGCAGGGTGTTCAGGGAACACAGATATGGAATGCTATCCGCTACACTTTTGGCTTTACAGGACTAAAATACAATTACTTCTCCGAAATTATGGACAGATGGACTCCGGACAATGTAAATGCAACAGTACCACGTGCTACCTGGATGGATCCTAATAATAATAAAAGGCCTTCGGATTACTATCTGGAAAACGGTTCATACCTAAGAATGAAAAATATTTCATTAGGATATACTATTCCCAAAGTGTTGACTCGCAAGATTGGTTTGGAAAAGATACGTTTCTATGTTTCAGCACAGAATCTATTTACCATTACTTCTTATTCGGGCTATGATCCTGAACTGGGTATAGATACAATAGGTGCCGATTTGGAAAGTAATGTAGACAGAGGACAATATCCCCAATCCAAATCCTATTCATTTGGCGTAAATCTCGTATTCTAAATTTATGTAATTATGAAAAGAAAAATTTATATAATATACGCATTCCTTGGAATGACATTTACAGGATGTGACAATATATTAGACTCTACTCCAGCAGTTACTATCAGTGAAGATTTATTCTGGCAAACTGAAGATGATGCAGAAAAAGCAATCATTGGAGTATACGGCCCTTTGATGGACGAATATTATTTTGCAGGACATACCGAACCGGTATGGGATGTACAAAGTGATGATTTATATCGTGCCGGAGACTGGGGAGACGATGCCCAGCTCGAAACATTCAATGCTAATCCTGAACAAGGAGAACTCTTCGGACGTGGATGGAAATTAAAGTTTGAAGGAATAAAAAGAGCTAATGATGTTTTGAGAAATGTTCCTTCTATGTCTATCAGTGAACAAAAGAAAAACGAAATATTAGGACAAGCTTATTTTATGCGAGCTTTCCATTATTCAAGATTAATGCTGATACATGGAGGACTACCTCTTTATGACGAAAACCTACCAATCAGTGAATATAACAAACCAAGAGCCACACATGCTGAAACTTATGAATTTATAGAAAGAGATCTGGAAAAAGCAGCAGAGCTTCTACCACTTTCATGGCCCGAAGCTGATTTAGGCAAACCTACTAAAGCTTCTGCATGGGGACTTCTATGCCGCTTCTATCTATATGAAGAAAAATATCAGGAAGTTGTCAATACTGCTAATAAGATTTTTGAACACAAAGATTTGTATAGTTTGATGGATAACTATGGCGATAATTTTTTAGTAGAAAAAAGAAATGAAAAAGAAGTTCTATTTGCTGTAAAAATGATGATGATGGCAGACAGTCCCGCCTGGCCATTCAATCTTTATTTTTATCCTCATGCCTTTGGTGGCTGGAACTTCTTTCATCCGGAACAATCTCTCGTTGATGAATTTGAATATCTCGACGGCAGTCCAAGACGTAAAATCAAATTCCAAAAAGAAGATGCGGAAAACTGTAAGTATGTATTTACCGACAATGGAGAAATAGTAAACTGGCAAAAAGAATTTATTCAAAGAGATCCCCGTTTAAGAGCAACTGTAGTTACTTGCGGAGAATCTTTCAATATGGATGGAGCTGTATATACATTTCCTGCCGGTGATACTATGACCGGATATTGTTGCAACAAATACATTGACCCCAACCATCATGCCGGATTGTGTAATCTTCATTATTGTATCGTAAGAATGTCCGATATTTATTTGATGAAAGCAGAAGCTCTACTGAAACAACAAGGGAGCAGCAATGCGGAAATTGACGGTCTGATCAATGAAGTAAGACGCCGCGTTGGTTTGGCTGATATATCCAACTGTACAATGGAAGACATTATTCATGAAAGACGGTGTGAATTTGCAACAGAAGGACTCAGACACTACGATTTAATCAGATGGAAACTGGCAAAAACAGTATATGCAAATGACAATGGCCCCGACGGTCCGAGAACTTTTGTTGAAGGAAAGCACGAACTGTTGCCTATCCCTCAATCTGAAATAGACTTGAGCCAAGGAGTACTGGTACAGAATCCGGGGTATTAAATTGTTTATTAATGACTTTATAAAATTCAGCTATGCTAAAATCATTAAATGGCCGTTTTATTATTTGGGGAGGAGTAATTGTATACATATTCCTTTCCTGTACCCCTATTGCAAAGAAAAGCTTTAATTATTCATCTGAATTGGAAGCCCTTTCCCGTCTGGATTTATTGCCTGAATTCCGTTCCAACTGCATAGTGGAACAAATATCCAGTTATGACAAGACTGGAGGAAATGACGACGGTTTCAATGGTACTTATTCCTATATCCGGAAAGAAAATAACAAGCTGGTTATTGCAGATTTAAAGGGACCAGGTATCATCAATAGAATATAGACTCCCACCCCTACTAATGATTCTCTGGAGTTTTATTTTGACGGAGAAAAAAATGCCAGTCTGAAAATATGTTTTCAAGATTTGTTTTCCAATAGGCAATATCCGTTTATAGAACCAATTTGTGGAGAAGGGGTCGGTGGTTTTTATTGTTATCTTCCCATACCGTACAGAAAATCATGCAAAATAGTATTGAACGGTCCTTTGATGAAATTTTATCAGATTCAATATCGAAATATGCCTGAATATAAGATTGAAAGCTTTTCTACTGATTTATCCCCAGAAGCAAAGAATACATTAAAGAAAGTTTGCCAAATATGGCAAACTTTCGCGACTCCTGATATTGTCACCTTTGCAATGGGAAAGTCCAAAACCTATCAAGTAGAAGAGCTTTCTTTCTCTTTAGCTCCAGGTGAAGAAAAAGTATTCTTCCACACAAATGTACCAGGACGTATACTAGGTTTCGAAATAAATAGCAAACAATATTTACATAATAATATATCAATCAATGCTATTTGGGACAAAGAGGAGAATCCGGCCATACATATTCCATTGCAAGATTTTTTCGGATATTCTGCCGGCAAACCGTCAATGAACGGAATGATGATAGGCAGTAAATCGGGTAGACACTATAGTTTCTTACCCTGTCCGTTTGACAGTACAGCTGAAATGAAGTTACAGTATCGTGCAGGTGAAGGAGAAAATCTTTTTATTACCACAAAAGTATACTATAATACAGAAGCAAGAAATAAACAAGATGAAGGTAAATTATATACTTTTTGGCATCGTGAAATCAATCCAAAACAAGGAGAATGCTATGATTTTCTTTCAGTTAAAGGAAGAGGACATTATGTAGGAACAATTCATAATGCCCAAGGACTGTATCCAAATAATATGGTATTTTTTGAAGGAGACGATTCCACTTATGTAGATGGAAAAATGCGAATTCATGGCACCGGTTCCGAAGATTACTACAACGGAGGATGGTATGACCTGCCGGGAAAATGGAATTGCGCCAAAAGCCTACCGATTCATGGTTGTTTGGATTATCATTTACAAGCAGCACGTACCGGAGGATTTCGCTTTTATACAACAGACAAGCTTTCCTTTGAAAAAGAATTTTATATGGGAATAGAACATGGTATGACAGGAAATACATATCCCGTTGATTATTCCTCAGTTGCTTTCTATTATTTAGACAAACCATAATAAAATCACTAATATCATTATGAATAATAATCAAATTGGATTTTTTTATTATTTATGTACTGTTGATTATTAGTGTATTATTCCTAATAAATAAGAAAACATAGTTCTTTTGAGATTCTTGTAATCACTTATTTATTTTCAATTGCCATTTATAAAAAATCTGCGATTTACAAGAATTTCAAAGGACTATTTTTCCCATTACTTCTTTTCCGCCCAATAAACTCCTCCCAATATCAGCGCAGCTCCCATCAGAGCAACCATCGTCAGCCGTTCTCCCAACAGAAAAGCAGAACCTATCAGGGTGAAGAGAGGATTCAGGTAAATATAGTTAGAAGCCCTTATTGTACCGAGCTGTTTCAACACTACGTTCCAGACTACAAAGCAGATTAAGGAAGCCAACACACCAAGGAAAAGTAGATTGAACAGAATAGCCGGTTCTAAAAGCCTGGTAATGTCGAACTGCCAGGGATGAACCAGAAATGCAGGAAGAATGGTCAATACCCCATAAAAAAATATCTTACGGGTAATAAATACCGTGGGATAACGTCCCGTCATCCGCTTTATTACCAGACTATAAAAAGCCCATGACAGAGCCGCAAGCAAAGTGAGCAAATCACCCACAGGAGAGAGCTTCAACACCACACTTCCGTTAAAGACGACCAGCCCTACGCCAATCAGGGCCAACAGCGAACCATAAATCAGCCCTTTCGTAGCCTTCTCACTCTTATAAAAGAGCAGGGAAAGAATCGTAGTCAGCAGAGGAGCCGTGCAAATGATGAAAGCAACATTGGAGGCTTGGGTAATCCCCAAAGCTGTATTTTCTGTGAAGAAATAAAGCGATCCGCCGAATACGCCTCCCGCCACCAACCAAAGCTCATCTTTCAAATTATCGGCAAACAAGTGTTTTGGAGAAATCGCCCAAATACCTATATAGGCTATCAAAAAGCGATAAAAGAAAATTTCCTGAGGAGTGAGTCCGTGATTAATCAATACTTTCGTTGCAATAAAGGTCAGCCCCCAGATAGCAACCGTCAGTATGGCAATCAGATGATAGTATCCGTGCGTCAGTTTCATACTTATACTTTTAATAATGCCGCAAAGATACAGGGAATCACGAAAATATATACCGACTCTTATGAATATATTTCAGACAGAATCTCGACTAAACAAAACTATAAATAGTCACTTCCTGCCGAAGCACCCGGTCACTGTCAAATAAAATACCAATAAACGCAAAGGGTTCATTGTATAAACAAATCTTACCAAATAAGGAAAAAACTAAAAATCGGCAAATCCTCACGATATTTCTTCTTTACACTTTATCACCGATATTGCATAAACCCGCTTCGAGTTTTTAATAAATAATGAAATAGTTTATTATAAACGGTTCCCAAGTTTATTAAAAACTATTTTTAGGCACTTTCAGTTACTCAAATCGAATTATTGCAACAAAAATGGGCAAGAACCTTCACAGTTTCTTGCCCATTCGTTA
>OGFM01000579.1_pt1 | contig 29034 bp, 24 predicted proteins | sample 1570871 | NCBI WGS metagenome assembly OGFM01 (sample SAMEA2581957, study PRJEB24529) | metagenome | biome: Human gut stool | place: China | collected 2011
CCGAACTGCGCCGCGCCGCCGAGAATGAGCGTCTTGGGGTTTGCGATAAGCGGGCCGAAGTCCGTCAACGCGCCGACGCCGAGGAAAATCAGCGGCGGGAAGATTTCGAGCAGCACGCCCATTTGCAGGTAGTAGTACAGACCGCCCGTGCGCGGGCTGTACACGTCTACGATTGTCTCGCCGTTTTCGAGCCTGTCGCCAGCCGACGCCGCGACTTCCACGACGTCGCCCGACGCCGACGCCCAGACGAGAATGTCGTCCGCGCCAAGCAGGAGCTTTTGCCCCCTGAAATCGACTTCGAATTTTTCGGACGCCGCCTGTGTTCCCGCACTCTTTGAGGGCGAAACTACCGCAAGCAAATCCGGAATGCCCTTCGCCTTTTTGAAGACGTCGGAACGCCCTTCGGGCGAGGTGATGTCGGCGAGTTCTTCGAAATAGTCGGCGACCGCGCGTCCCGCCTTATCCGGCGGAAGCCCCGACTCCGCCGCGATTTCCCCGACGGTTTTCGGCAAATGCTTTACAACGCGCGGCACGAAAACCGCGTCGCCTTTCGAGACGAAAACGTTTTTTACAATCGCGGCTTCGGGCGAAATTACCGCCCCCGCGGGCTTGTTCACGACGCCCTCCGTGGGGAGGTTGGCAAGCAGCGCGCCGAACGCGATGGGGATTAGAAGAAGCGGCTCGAACTCCTTGCAAACCGCAAGGTAGAAGAGCACGCACACGATCGCCCACATCACAATCATGCGCCAGTCTACATACAGAAATCCCGTTTCGAGGAAAAGTTCACACAAACTGTCAATCATAATAATTCTTTCCCATTAACTTTTTGTTGCGCTCTATTGCTTGTTTTTGTTGTCTATCGACTCGAAAAACTTTCCGATTATCGACGTGCACATTGCAAGTACCGATAGAATAACCATTACTATTAAAAATCCCACTCCGCAAAACGACGCCATTTGCGATAGCGTCATGTTGAGCGGGACTGCGCCTGCAAGAATATTCATTTTGTTTCCTTTTTTGTATTGTTGTAGTTTCGTTTTTGGGGTTGAAATGCGTCAGCGCACAAGGCTCTTTCGGCGTTCGCGCGAGGTAGAGTCGGGGATTGCCGCCGCCGCGTTGTCGGCGAACCGCTTTATGCGTCCGAACAGCGACTTTCTGAAACCGCCCCAGAATTCCGTGAACGAGTCGAACGCCTCGCGCTCGAATTCGCAGTAGGGGTCTTTCTGGGCGTAGCCGCGCAGGTAGATTGCCTCGCGCAGGTTTTCGAGCCGCGCAAGGTGGTCGCGCCAAGCCGAGTCGAGCGCGGACAGCGCGGCGTAGCGTTTGATTTTAAGCGCGTTTTCCGCGCCGAAAATTTCGAGCGATTTTTCGAGCGACTCCTCCGCCCGACTTGCGAGCGTTTCGGCGATGTCCGCCTTTCGCCGGACTCCGAATTCGAACGCGTCCGCGGCGAACGCGAACCCGGAGCGCAGGGAGATTTCGAGAGCCGCGATGTCGGCGTCGGAAATGTCCATGTCTTCGGCGGGGCGCGCCTCAAAAACGGCGTCGGATACCGCGCGGCGCATGGCGTCGGACATGAACGCGCCGAGCTGTTCGTCTGAGAGTATTTCGTCGCGCGCGGCGTATGTGGCGGCTCGCTGTTTGTTGGCGGGATTGTCGAAGCGAAGCATGTTTTTGCGGGCGGCGGAGTAGTCGCCCTCCAATTTGTCCTGCGTCTTTTCGACGAGCCGCGCAAAGAGCGGGTGGTAGAACGGCACGCCCTTGCGGTGCTTTTTTTGAAGCGCGTTCTGGAATGGCGAAACGTCGGCGTACTTGCGGAAAATTTCGTCCTCCAAGCTGACGATGAACTGCGTCTGCCCGTTGTCGCCCTGCCGGGCGCATCTGCCCATGAGCTGCCTGTCTATTCGCCGCGAGTAGTTGTGCTCGGAGGCTATCACGAAAAGTCCGCCAAGCTCGTTTACGCCGTCGCCGAGTTTGATGTCGGTGCCGCGCCCCGCCATGTTGGTTGCTATCGTAATCATGCCGCGCCCGCCCGCGCGCGCAACAAGCTCCGCCTCGCGGGCGTCGTGCTTTGCGTTGAGCAGGTTGTGGGGTACGCCCGCAATTTTCAGCATGCGCGAAAGCGTTTCGGATTCCTCCACGCTCGACGTTCCCACGAGCACGGGGCGTCCCTGCGCCCGCACCGATTTTACGGTTTCGACAATCCGCGCGAATTTTTCCGCACGCGTTAGGAAAACGATGTCGGGGTTGTCGATTCGCACGCAGGGCTTGTTCGGCGGAATTTCGAGCGCGGACATTTTGTAGGTTTCGGCGAATTCTTCGGAAAGCTCCGACGCCGTGCCAGTCATGCCCGAAAGGTACGCGTACATGCGGAAATAGTTTTGGATTGAAACCGTGGCGTAGGTGATGTTTTCCGCGCCGATTTTCAGCCCCTCCTTGGCCTCCACCGCCTGATGGAGCCCGTCGCTCCAACGGCGTCCCTCCATGACTCTGCCCGTGTTGGGGTCTACTATTTCGATTTTCCCGTTGCGGACAATGTAGTCTACGTCGCGCTCGTAGAGCGAGAACGCGCGGAGCAGCTGCGAGACGAGTTGCAGGCGTTCCGCCGTCTTCGAGACGGCTTCGGCGGTTTCGGATTTCCGCGCCGCCTTTTCGGCGGGCGAAAGCGACGCGTCGGCGTCGATTGCCCGCAGCCTCGCTTCGGCGTCGGGGAATGTGAAAGCGTCGGGGTTGTCGGGTTCGAGGAAATCCTGCCCCTTTTTCGTGAGGGAGGCTGTGTTGTTTTTTTCGTCAACGCAGTAGAACAGCCCTTCGGAGATTTCGCGCTTTTTGAATTCGCCCAAGTTCGTGTCGAGCGCGGTTTGGAGCTTTTCGAGCGCGACATTGGCAAGCCCCGTTTTTAGAATGCGTTTGAGCATTTTGTTGCGCGGCGCGCCGTATTTTACCTGCGCGATTTTCCCCAAGTCGGACTCGTCGAACGCGCCCGCTTTCGTGATTTTTGCGAGGACTTCGCCTGCGATTGCCCCGCATAGCTTGTTCTGCTCGGCGACGAGCGCGCGTATTTTCGGCAGGATTTTTTCGAAGGGGTTTTCCGAGGCTTCGTCGTCGCCGCCCGAAATTATGAGCGGCGTGCGGGCTTCGTCCACAAGTACGGAGTCGGCCTCGTCGACAAGGCAGTAGAAGAATCCGCGTTGCACCTTTTCGCCGGCGGATTGGGTCGTGGAGTTGTCGCGCAAATAGTCGAAGCCGAATTCGGCGGCAGTGCCGTAGGTTATGTCTGCCAAGTAGGCGCGTTTTTTGTCCTCCGCCGACTGCCCCGCGTAGACGAAATCGCACGAAAGCCCGAGGGCGGAGTAGAGCGGGCGCATCCACTCGCAGTCGCGCCGCGCAAGGTATTCGTTGACCGTCGCGATGTGGCAGCCCCTGCCGAAAAGCGCGTAGACGAACGCGGGGAGAGTTGCGATTAGCGTTTTGCCCTCGCCCGTCGCGATTTCGCAGACGGAGTTTCGGGCGAGCGCAATGCCCGCCTGCAACTGGACGCGGTAATGCACCATGTCCCATTTTTCTTCGCGTCCGCAGACCGAAAAGCTTTCACCCGAAATCAGCCGCGCCGCCGTCCGCGCGAGCGCGAACGCTTCGGGCAGGATTTTTTCAAGACGTTCGCCGCCCGCGATTCTGCGCCTGAATTCCTCCGTCTTCGCGGGGAGGTCGGGCTTTCCGAAAGCCGCGTATTGTTTTTCGAACCGCTCTATGTTGCGGATAATTTTTGCCGTTTTGCGCATGAAATTCGCGTTTTTCAACCGCGCGAACAGCGATGTAATGTTTGCCATTTTTTTTAGTTTGCAAGTGTTGCGCGGGCGGAATGCGCCCGCAGTTGTGCCAAGCTCCGCCGATGCGGAGCGAGTGCGTGGGCTTGCAAACTAATTCAGATTAGCAGCGCGAACGGGCGCGTTCTGAACGCGTCCAACGGAATGTTCGCATTCGGGGATTTCGACAGGCGCGTTTGGGCATGCGCCGCCGCCGACAGAAATATTTTGTAAAACGCCGCCGAAATTACCGCGGTCAGCGCGCATAAAACGAAAGCCGACGCAAGCGAAGAGTCTCCCAAGACGTCGCGCCTTTTGCCCCTCAGTTTGTCGGGCACGGAATAGTTTACTATCGGAGCTACGGCGTGTAGCTCGCCCGCTTCGGACGAAAGGACGAACGCCGAGTCCGACTGCGGCGCGGAGCTTGCCGTGGCGGGGTTGCACAATGCCGCGCCCGTCAGGAAATATATTCCCGACAGCAGGAAAAACAGTGCGGCAAATGCGGATTTCATTTCTGTAATTTTTCAATCACGGCGGCGCGACTTGTCAACCCAATATTGGGGAATTTGCGGCGGCGCGGCGAAGGGCTGGGCTTGTCGGGGTTCGGCTTCCAGCTGTCGCGGCGTCTTGCGCGGCGAAAGTCGGGGCTATTTTTCCTCGTAGTATTTGCCCGAAATTTTGTCTTTTTTCAGCACGCGGAAGCCCGCGGCGCGTATGCGTCCCATGTCGGAAAGCGATTTCTCTTTGCCTGCGGTATATTCTATATTGATGTTGGGCTTGTCGAAAATCCTCCTGACGGGCTTGCCGTTTTCGGGGTGCTTTGTTATCGGCTTCGACGAGATGGACTGTTCGACCTCGAAAATTTCGCCGTCCGAGCCGTCCGCCTCTATTGTTGCGTATTTGTAAATCGGCATGTTATTTGAAGATTGAAATTGCAAGCGACGCCCCCGCGAAAAACAGCGCGGCGAGGTATCCGACCGCCGACATTATGATTTTCGACGTAAGCGGCACGTTCAGCAGAACGAGCAGAATCACGATTCCCCAGCGCGACACCGCCGCGAGCGTCTCCTCCGAAATGTTCGTGAAACGGCGCAAAAATACGCTGCCGTCGAGCGGCGGCACGGGAATCATGTTTATGACGAAAAGCACGCAGTTGACGTAAATCGAAAGCGCGGCGACCTCCGCAAAATCGGGGAGTTTCGCGATTTCGAACGCCGCAAGCAACGCCGCCGACACGCCCGCCAAAACAAGGTTCATCGATACCCCGCCGAGCGTCGAAAGGAAGTCTACGCGTTTGCGCGTCGCGGGGTTGTCGAGCATAACCCGCACAGGCTTTCCCCAGCCGAAGACCATCGGGAAGCCGCTTCGCATAGTAAGCGCGATTGTAAGAATCGGCAGGATTACGGTTCCCAGCATGTCCATGTGCACAATCGGGTTGAGCGTCGTGCGCCCGTCCATGCGCGGAAGCCTGTCGCCGAGCTTGTCGGCAACGATTGCGTGCCCGTATTCGTGCATGGTGATTGCAATAAGAAGCAGAATGTAGAGGATTCCGCCCGTTCTTATTTCCGAAAGAAGGTCCATTGAAAGTCGCTTTCCGTCTTGGTTTGCTCCGCGCCGTTTTTTGCGGAGTCTATGATTTCGATAAGTTTGCGTTTGTCGGCTTGGAGGGCTGGCGCGTCGATTGTTTTGAGAGCTTCCCGCGCCTCAGCATCGCGCCCAAGCTCGACGAGTACCCGCGCCCTGTTTGCCTTTGCGGTTTGTTTGTCTATGTTGAGGGGCGAAAATTTTTCAAGCACAATGTCCCATTGGCGCAGGGCTTCGTTCCAGTCCGCTCTGCCGAGGTCGTAGAAAGAGAGCGCGTATTTTTTGCGGATTTCCCCGTTTTCGGGTTCAAGCTCTGCCGCGCGCGCGTAGGACTGCGAAAGCTCGGCGTCGAGCGCGGCTTGCGAAAATCCGTGTTTTGCGATAAGCTCCTCGCGGAAGAATAGAATCAGCTGCGCGAGTTGCAGTCGGTAGACGGAATTTTCGGGCGCGAGCGACACCGCCGCGCGGATATTGTCGTACGCGTGTTTCGCAAGCCCGTGCTCGGCTTCGTAGTTTGCAAGCTGCTGTTTTACGACGGGCAGGTTCGGCGACAGCGCGTCGGCATGCGAAAACTGCTTGTACGAAAGCTCGTCGTCGCCCGTGGCGCGGAGGAATTTTCCGTTGAGCACAAGCGCGTCCACGTCGTCGGGAAACTCAGCCAGATATTCCGCCCAAAGCGCGTCGATTTTGCTTTTGAGCGACAGCGCGTCGGAGCGGCTCATGCGCGATTTTCCCCTTATGCGCTCGAAAAACCTGTCCTGCTCCTCGATGATGTCGAGAAGTTTTTTCTGCGACAGCGTGTAGGCGTATTCCGACCTGTCGGGGCGCGGTGCGTCGCCCGACGAGCACGAGCAAAGCCCGGCCGTCGCAATTGCGGCGGCGGCAAGCGCGGGAACGATGTCGGAAAGTTTCGGCATTGCGCGGCGGGTGTTTGGGCTTAGTGTCCGCAGCCGCAGTGTCCGCAGCAGCAGCCGTGCGAGTGTCCGCCGCCGCCCGAATGTTTGCACGCCGCCGACGATTTTACCGACACCGCAAAGCCCGACACAAGCTTCGAAAGGTTCTTCGACCCGCATTTGGGGCATGCGGGTTTTTGCGTTCCGCGGACGAGGGCTTCGAAGCTTTCGCCGCATTTTTTGCACTTGTATTCGTAGATTGGCATTTTTTTTGTTGAAACAATGGTTGAATGTTTCGGGGGATTAATTTTAAATATACAGACTATAATAAGCGACGGAAAGTTCAATGGCAAAGAGCGAAAAAAAGTCCGACAAACAAACCCCCATGATGGAGCAGTATTGGAGCGTGCGCAACTCGCTTGCGTCCGACACAATCCTGCTGTTCAGGCTCGGCGACTTCTACGAAATGTTCTACGACGACGCCGTGGAGGGCTCGCGTATACTCGGCATAACGCTCACAAAGCGGCAGAACTACCCCATGGCGGGCATTCCCTACCACGCCGCCGACCAATATATTCCGAAGCTTCTCGCGGCGGGCAGGAAAGTCGCCATCTGCGACCAGAACGAAATTCCCAAGCCCGGACAGCTTGTAAAACGCTCGCTTTCGCGAATCCTCACCCCCGGCACTACTATTGAAGACAGCCAGCTCGACAGCCGCCACGGCAACTTCGTCATGGCGTTGGACATCGACGCCGCGCACAAACTCTACGCGTCGTGGCTCGATTTGAGCACCGCCGAATTCTATTGCGCCGAGTTCGACACGCCCGCCGACTTCCTTCCGATACTTTCGGCGTGCAGCCCCAAGGAAATAGTTTTGCCCGAGGACGCGTCGCGCCGCTGGGGCGATGACCCCGCGCTTTCGATGTGGAACTCGCTGTTCAGGGGGATAATAGACATCACCCCCGTAACGCTTCTGCACGACTACCGCTTCGAACCCGCGTGGGGGGCGGCGCAAATCCGCGAAACTTTGGGAGTCTTGGGCTTGGAGGGCTTCGGCATAGCCCGCGGCTCGCGGCTGACGGGCCCCGCGGGCGCGCTCGTTTTCTACGCAACCGAGAACCTGCGCGGGCGTCCGCAAAACCTAAGGACTCTCCGCAAGTTTTCGGGCAAAAAGTGCGTGCTTATCGACCCTTCCACGCAGCGCAACCTCGAAATTTTCAGGGCGACGACCGGCGGGCGAGAGGGCAGCCTGATTTCCGTCATGGACAGAACCCAGACCGCGGCGGGCGCAAGGCTCTTGGAGGCGTACCTTTCCGCGCCTACAATCGAACCCGCCGAGATTAAGCGCAGGCAGGACACCGTGTGGGAGCTTTACGCCGCCCCCGCCGAATGCTCGCGCCTTGCCGAAAGACTTTCGCAGGTTCGCGACATTCCGAGGATACTCTCGCGCCTGCAAAATAAAGTGCGCAATCCGCGCGAGCTTTCCGCGATACAGACGACGGTCGAGCAGTTCGAGCCCATAAGGGAGATTTTGTCGCGCGTTGGCGGCTCTTTGTGCTCAAAGGCGGCGGCTGAAATCGGCGATTTCTCCGCCCTGCAATCTCTTCTTTCGCGCGCGCTTTCCGACGACGTTCCGTCGAAAATTCAGGACGGCGGCGCAATCCGCGAGGGCTTCGACGCCGAGCTTGACCGCCTGCGCTCGCTTTCGAGCGACAACATGACGTGGCTTGCCGACCTCGAACGCGAGGAGCAAAACCGCACGGGCATAAAAAACCTCCGCGTAAAATACAACGGCGCGTTCGGGTATTTTATCGAGATAACAAAATCCTATCTCCCGCAAGTCCCGCCCGAATACATCAGGAAGCAGACGATGACAAACGCCGAGCGTTTCACGACGGAGTCGCTCCGCCAAAAGGAGCGCGAAATCCTGCACGCGGAGGAGCTTTCCAAGCGGCGCGAGGAGGCGATTTTCCAGCAGCTTGTCTCCGACGTTCTGCAATATTCCGACGCGCTCGCCGCGACCTCCGAGCTGCTCGCGCAAATCGACGTTTTCAGGGGCTGGGCGGAGCTCTCGCGCGAGTGGGACTACTGCAAGCCCGATGTCGACGAGTCCGACGCAATAGAAATCTACGACGGCCGCCACCCCGTCGTGGAGCAAATGCTCCGCCGCGACGGCATGGGGCTTGCCCGCACCGATTCCTTTGTGCCCAACGACACTTTCCTTTCGTCGTCGGGCGAGCAGATTGCCCTGATTACAGGCCCGAACATGGCGGGCAAATCTACGTACATCAGGCAAATCGCGCTCATCGCGCTCATGGCGCAGACGGGCTGTTTCGTGCCCGCAAAGCGTTGCCGCATGGGCGTTGTGGACAGAATTTTCAGCCGCGTGGGCGCGTCCGACGAACTCTCGCGCGGCAACTCCACGTTCATGGTCGAAATGAACGAAACCGCGAACATCTTGAACAACGCAACCGACCGCTCGCTAATCATTCTCGACGAAATCGGGCGCGGCACAAGCACCTACGACGGCCTTAGCATCGCGTGGGCTGTCGCGGAGTTCATTCACGGCGACGGCGCGCAGGGCCCGAAAACGCTTTTCGCAACGCACTACCACGAAATCACGAAGCTGGAGGAAACCCTGCCGCGACTGGCAAACTACCGCGTCTGCGTCAAGGAGTGGAACGACGAAATAATTTTCGTGCGCAGAATAGAAAAGGGCGCGGCGGACAAGTCGTACGGCATTCAGGTCGCGCGGCTTGCGGGGCTTCCCGAAAAGGTCATCGACCGCGCAAAGCGCATTCTCTCCGAGCTTGAAGCCGAGGGCGACGGCATTGTTGACAACCTCGGCGGCGTCCGCAAGCCCAAGGCAAAACGCCGCCCGCGCCAGACTCCGTCCGACGGCGAAAGCAACTTCAAACAGCTCTCGTTTTTCTGATGGACTCCGACGGCAGGCATACCCTTTCGGAAAAGGTCAGGCGTTTGCCTACCACAAGCGGCGTGTATATCATGAAAGACTCGCTCGGAAACGTGATATACATCGGCAAGGCGCTGAATCTGCGCCGCAGGGTGAGCCAGTATTTCACGGCGTCGTACAAGACCCGCGCGTCCAACCCGAAAGTCTCCTCTCTGATAGACTGCATTGCCGACTTCGACTTCGTTAACACGCGTTCCGAAGCCGAGGCGTTAATCCTCGAAAGCAAGCTAATCAAACAGTGGAAGCCGCGCTACAACACGCTCGAAAAGGACAACAAAAACTTCCTGCACCTGCGCGTCGAAATGTTTTCGAAGCTCCCGCGCTTCACGTTCGCCCGCAACCGCAAGGACGACGGCTCGCTGTATTTCGGCCCCTACCTCGGCACGACCGCGTTGCGCGGCGCGCTCAACGAAATTAAAAAGAAGTTCGGCATTCTGCTTTCCGACGCCCGCCCCAAGCGGCTCGACGACGGCCGCTGGCTTTTGTACGACGACGCCCGCGGAGAAATTTCGGGCTTCGAAAACGTGGTGTCGGAGGAGGAATACAAGCAGCGCGTCTCCGCCGCCCTCGCGTTTTTGGAGGATAAAAACGGCGAAATCATAGAAAACGCCACCGCGAAAATGCGCGAGGCAGCCGAAGCCTTCGAATACGAAAAGGCGGCGAAGTGGCGCGACCTCGTTTCCGCGGTGCTCGAAACGCGCGAGGCAAACGCCCGCGGCGGAGTTTCGGCGGACATCTCGCGCTCGTCGGCAGACGTCGCGATTCTCGCGATGGACTCGCTCAAAAAGACGCTCAAGCTTCCGCGCGAGCCGCGCAGCATAGAGTGCTTCGACATCTCGCACATTTCGGGAAGCTTCTGCGTGGCGTCGATGGTGCATTTCGACGACGGCGAGCCCGCAAAGAATAAATACCGCCGCTTCAAGATAAAGTCGTTCGTCGGCAACGACGACTTCCGCGCAATGAAAGAGGTCGTCGGGCGTCGGTATTCGCGCCTCGCCGAACAGGGCAGCCCCATGCCCGACCTCGTGCTAATCGACGGCGGCAAGGGGCAGGTGTTTTCTGCGATGAAAGCCTTTGACGAGGCGGGCATAAAGCCGCCGACAATCGCGGGGCTTGCCAAGCGCGAAGAGACAATTATAACCGACAATTTCGAGGAAATCCTGCTGTCGCGCCGCCACGAGGGCTTGAAGCTTCTGCAACGCGTGCGCGACGAGGCGCACAGGTTCGCAAACTCGTTCAGCGAGTCCCTGCGCTCGCGCAAAATCCGCGAGAGCATTCTCGACGATTTCGTCGGCTTGGGCGAAAAGCGCAGGGACGCCCTCCTGAAACATTTCGGCTCTATTGCGAAAATCAAGACCGCGACAATCGCGCAGCTGCGCGAGGTTGACGGAATAGGCTTCGAGACCGCCCGCGAACTGCGCGAATTTCTCGACTCGAATTTTCCCGACTCCTCCCCGCCCAAACAATGAGCCGTTCCGCGACATACCGCGGGAGAATCGCGCCCACGCCGTCGGGGCTTCTGCACGTCGGGCACGCCGTAACGTTCATAACCGCGTGGAAACGCGCCCGCAGGCGCGGCGGGAAAATCGTTTTACGCATGGAGGACATCGACCGCGCCCGCTGCCGCCCCGAATATTCCGCCGCCGCCGCGCGGGACATCTCCGCAATCGGCTTGGATTGGGACGAGGGCTGGGGCGTCGGCGGAAAGTTTGCTCCCTACGAGCAGAGCCTGCGCTTCGGCTATTATTGGAGCTTGGTGGAAAAACTTTCCGACATGGGCTTTGTGTATCCCTGCGAAGCGTCGCGGGCGGAAATCGCCGCGGCTGGAAAATTCCCCGAAAGAAAATTCGACTTCGCTTCGCCCGAAAAAATCTTTCCCCCCGAAATGCGCTCCGATCCGCGCCGAACCGCCGACATTGAAAATCCGCGTTTTGCAAACTGGCGTTTCGCCGTGCCGTTCGGCGCGGAAATCGGATTTTGCGACAACAACTGCGGGCAAATGTCCTTTGCCGCTGGCGCGGATTTCGGCGATTTCCTCGTGTGGCGCAAAAGCGGCGAGCCGTCGTACGAGCTTGCCGTTGTCGCGGACGACGCCGCCATGGAAATCACCGAAGCCGTGCGCGGATTGGATTTGCTTCTTTCGACCGCGCGGCAGATTTTGCTGTACCGCGCGTTGGGATTTTCCGTTCCCGAATTTTTCCACTGCCCGCTTGTGCGAGGCGGCGACGGCGCAAAACTTTCGAAGTCGTCTATGTCGAAATCCTCCGAAAACAAAATGCTGATTTGCAACCTCGACGCCGCAAAACTGCGCGAACTCAGAGATTCGACACAAATTCCGCAAGCCTGAACGCGTCGTCTTCCGAGTGGCGGAAGTCGAGCGGGATAACGAAAGTGGTGTCGCTTTCCTTCCGCGCGCGCGGCGAGACCGCGTTGCCCAGCCCGCCCCAGTAGATTGACGGCTTTGCGCCAGCCGCGTAGAGCGCGTTGTGGTATCTGTCGCGCGCGCGCATGTCGGCGAATTTGAGCGCGGGCGAGAACGCGCGGAACGGGTCGGATAGGTTTCCGAACGCCGCGTTCAGCTCGGTGTAGTTTTTAGACGCTTTGAGGTTTTCGCAAAAAATTTTAAGATTGCGGAACGTAGCGCGCGCCGCCTTTCCCGCGTCGAAATTTTCGAGGACAGCAAGCGAGTACTTCGACATTCTCGAAATCCCCCTGCGTCCGTCGAGCTTGTTTTCGCCAGAATAGTAGAACGCCTCGGCGGCGTCGTAGCCCGCGAACGAGTCGAGCAGCTCGCCCGACGCGGCGTCGGCTGCGAAGTCGGCGGGAGTGCCGCCCGCAAGGAACATCTTCGCGGGGCTTTCCGATTTCAGAAAGCCGCCGTCGGGCAGCGGAAGCGTTTTGCGCAGCGACGCAAACGAATACCCGCGCGTTTCCGATTCCGCCCAGCTTGAAAACGGCGCGTGCGAGTGGTCGAAAATCGGCACAACCCCGCCGTGTTCGGAGAGCCATTCGCTCCATGTCTCGGCGTCGCGAAGCCCGAAAAAATTTACAATGAGAACGGCGTCGCCGTCTTCTGCGCCTATTGTTTCGAAGCGCGGAGCCGGTTCGGAGGGCAGGTCGCAAAAAAAGCGCACGTCGAAGTCGGCGCGGAGCGTACGCGCAACGCTCGGGCAGAAAAATTCGGGAATCCAGAGCCTGCGCGGGCGGCAAAATTTTTCGAGCTTTAACGCCCTCCGCAACGCGTCCCTGCCGCACGCAAAAAACTCGCGCCCGCCCGGCAGACCCGCGCCGCGTTTGAGGAATTTGCGCGGCGGACGCGGCATGAACCACGTTATCTTTTCCGAAAAATTTTCCATAATAATGTTGCAAGCAATAGCAAATTGTAAATGGTCGTTCAATCGCATTTTTTACGCCCGAAAGCGGCGGAGTGCGGGCGCGCCGATTGCGGAACGTTTCCGATTTTTCATTCGGGCGCGCAACCCCGAAAGGAAAGACATGGAAAACAAAACGAATTTCGGCGGCTTGGGGCTGTCGGAAAAAACGCTCCGCGCGGTCGAAAACGCGGGCTACGAAAAACCGTCGCCGATACAGTCGCGCGCAATACCCGTGATTTTGGCGCGGCGCGACCTCTTCGGCTGCGCCCAGACGGGCACGGGCAAAACCGCGGCATTCGCGCTCCCGATTATGCAGATGCTCGAAGAGGGCGGAAACTATCCGCGCCCCAAACAGTTCCGCGCCCTGATTCTTACCCCCACGCGCGAGCTTGCCGAGCAGATAGACTCGAACATCGCCCTCTTCGGCAGAAGCATGGATTTAAGCCACTGCAAAATTTACGGCGGGGTGTCGCAAAACCCGCAGGTGAAACTGCTCGCAAACGGCGTGGACATTCTTGTGGCGACCCCCGGCCGCCTGCTCGACCTTTTCAGCCAGCGCAAGCTCGAATTCGGCGGCGTGGAATTTCTCGTGCTCGACGAGGCTGACAGAATGCTCGACATGGGCTTCATAAACGACATCAGGAAAATCTGCCGCGAGCTTCCCAAAAAACGCCAGTCTCTGCTGTTTTCCGCGACGCTCTCGAAAGAGGTCGAGGCTCTCGCGAAAAACATTGTGGACAACCCCGAAAAAATTTCGGTTTCGCCCGACAAGCCGACCGTCGATAAAATCGCGCAAAAGGTCGCGTTCGTGAACCTCGAAAACAAGTTCGACCTGCTCGAACACATGATGAAAGCGCGGCTCGAAAAATCGGCGGATTCGCTCGCGCTGATTTTCTGCCGCACAAAACACGGCGCAAACAAGCTGGCAAAACGTCTCTGCCGAATCGGGATTGAGGCGGACGCGATACACGGAAACAAGTCGCAGTCGGCGCGCAAAAACGCGCTCGAACGCTTCAAGCGGCGCGAGTCGCACATTCTTGTGGCGACCGACATCGCCGCCCGCGGAATCGACGTCAAGGACATGTCGCTTGTCGTCAACTACGACCTCCCCGAAGACCCCGAAACATACGTCCACAGAATAGGGCGCACCGCCCGCGCCGAGGCGGACGGCGAATCGGTTTCGTTCTGCACCTCCGACGACGCTCCGCTTTTCAAGTCGGTGGAAAAGTTCATAAAAAAGCGCATCGACGTGATGGCGGACAACCCCTTCCATTCCGAGGCGGCGCAGAACGCGGCGACGCTCAAAACCGCGCTTGCCGCAAAGCTTTCGGGCGGCGGACAGAAAAAGCGCGACGCCGAAAAGAATTATGCGCGCACAAAAGGCTCGTGCCAGAAAAAATCCGACGGCGGCGAATACTACGGCGGAAGCGTGCCCTCAAAGAAAATCCGCCAACAGGCGAAGCCCGACGCCAAAAACGCGGGGCAGAACGCCAAGGGCGCAACGAAAGGCGCAAAGCCAAACGGCAAACGCGGCGGCGAAAAAATCGGCGGCATGCTCAAACGCAAAATGAAGGCGGCGGGCATGACTTCGCTCCCCGACAGGACGCGCGGCGGAAAAAAGAAAGCGTCGTTCTGGCAAAAACTAAGAGATAGCCTCCGCAAATAAAGGCGCAAAACATCTAACCCAACGGGCGCATCGGCAAATACCGACGCGCCTTTTTTTGTGCCGAGCGGTCGTGCGCGGCGTTTGGAATGCCGTTGCGTTTTTGTGCGCTTGTCAGAAAATGCGGGAAATTCGGAGGAGCTGCTTGCCCGAAAAGTCTTGCGTCTTTTTGGCGGAAGTTTAATTTTTGCGCCATGAAAAGCGGATATTTTAAAGCGGCGGCGTTTTTTCTTGTCTTGTTTTTTGCGGCTTTTGCGCCGCGGGTTTTCGCCGCGCCGCCTATCGACGCCGTCGCGGGCGTTCCCGTTTTTCTCGACGGAAAAATTTGGAGCGAATCGCCCGAAGAATTGAGATCGCGCCTGAAAATCGGCGGCGGCGAAACCAAGACGCGCGACGGCGGAATTTTGTCGTGCGCCATAGGTCAAAAAATATTCGGCGTTGACGCAAACGAGATAAAATTCGAATACGCCAACGGCAAAATTTCGTCGGTGAAAATCGTCTTTTTCAACAAGGGCGACTCCGTAAAAGACGGCAAATGGAACAGCCAGACCGCCGCAAAAATGCGCTCCGACGCAAGGGAGCTTTTCAAAAAACTTTCTGCGGCGTTCGGCGCGGCCGAAAACTCGCACATCGGCGGCGGCGCGGCGAAAATCCGCGCAAAGCAGTGGAATTGCCCGTCGGCGACAATCCGCGTGGCGTTCGAGGACAAAGAGTTCATTATAATGCAGGCCGTTCCGCCCGCCGCGCTTGCCGAAAAGCCCGCCGAAAAACAGCAGGCTTCGGGCAAAAAGAATCTTGCCGACTCCGTCGAAAAGTCGGCAAACGGCGACGTTGTGGTCAACGTTCCCATGGTAAATCAGGGCGCGAAAGGCTACTGCTTTCCCGCCACGGTCGAGCGGCTGCTCCTCCATAACGGGCTTGCCGACATCGACATGCACAAGCTTGCCGACCTCTTCAAAACGGGCGTCGGCGGAGGCACAACGCTCGACAACGCTGCCGACGCCATCTCGAAAATCGCCCGCGCGAACAAGCTGAAATTCGGCGGCGCAAAGCGCGATTTCTCCCAAATTTCCAAGAATATCGACGCGGGCGTTCCCATGCTGTGGCTGATGTTTTCGCCCGCCGAATACGTTTCCGCCCGCCGCGCTCGCACAAAGGAGCGCGAAGCCGCCGACTTCAAAGAGTGGGCGAAGTTTTGCCGCAAGGAGCGGAAGCCGAAAATAGGCGGCATGAACGCCGATTCCGCGCATGTGTGTCTTGTCGTTGGCTACAACAGGGCGACGAAAGAGCTTGCGGTTTCCGATTCTTGGAGCGACGGCGACGTTGCGCCCTCGTGGATTTCGTTCGAGACGTTCAAGGCGGTTTCGCAAGACTGCCCGCTTTTCTTTGTCTCCCCGCGTTAGCGGCGTTTGGCGTTTTGCGCGGCGCAAAAAAAGCGGAAGCTTCGCTTCGGAAGTTTCCGCTTTTGTTTCCGCCGTCCGCGCCCCGATTTTTTCGGCGTCGCAGGCGGCGGCAGTTGCGCTTAAAGCTCGACGACCTTGCCTGTTCTTGCGCTTTCGTCGGCTGCAAGGCAGATTTTCAGGCTGTTTACGGCGTCCTCTATGTGCTTCGACAAGTCGGCGTCGTTTACGATTGCGTTGTGCAGGAAGAGCTGTTCCCTCGCGCAGAGTTCGTCGTGCACTGGTTCGTCTTTCGTGTCAATCCACTCGTCCTCCTTTGCGAAGCTTCCGTCTGCGGCGACTTCCGCCGAGTGGAATTTTATCGTGTTCGTCTTTGTGTGCGAGTCTATGTCGTCCGACGATTTTTCGCCCGACTTCGCGCAAATCGACGCGCAGCCTTTCGGGCCAATCACGTCCTTTACGAAGAACGCGTTTGTGGACATCATCGGGCCCCAGCCAGCCTCGTACCAGCCGACCGAGCCGTCGTCGAACGCCACTTGGAACTGTCCGTAGTTGCGTTCGTCCGCGCCGATTTCGTCGGAGACTTTTGCGGAGATTCCGCTGACCCTCAACGGTTTTGCCCGGGTCATTTGGCACATGACGTCGGCGTAGTGCACGCCGCAGTCCACGATGGGCGTGAGCGAGTGCAGCAGGTTTTTGTGCGTTTCCCACGCCTTGCCGTGCGACTGCTGGTTGAGGTTCATGCGCATGACGAGCGGCTTGCCGAGCTTGTGCGCAAGGTCTATGAATTTTATCCACGACGGGTGGTGGCGCAGAATGTAGCCCACCACGACTTTTTTGCCGCGCGACTTCGCAAGCTCGGCGACCCTTTTCGCTCCCTCGACTGTCGATGCAATCGGCTTTTCCACGAAGACATGGCAGCCCGCCTCTATCGCCTTTGTCGCGAGGGCTTCGTGGGAATTGGGGTATGTGCAGATTGCCACGACATCGGGTTTTGTTTCGGCGATTGCCGCGTCTACGTCTTCGAAATGCGCGTAGTTGCCGTTTACCGACTTGTTGAAGGCGTCCACCGCCTCGCGCTTTCTGTCCACGATTCCGACAAGCTCGAATTCGTCCAATTTATTGTAGGCTCTCGCATGGGAGGCGCCCATGTTTCCGCAGCCTATTACAAGCACTTTGAGTTTTTTCATGATATTGATTCTTATCGTTAAAGTTTACACCTGCGCCACCACTTTTTTTACGTTGCGCATTTTGTACGAGTTGTTGATGTGCGAATTTTCCGCCGCTCCCAGCGCGCTGCTTCTGAACTGCGTTGGGGTTGATTCGTATTTCTCCCTGAATTTGCGGCAGAAATAGGGGAGGTCGGAAAATCCGCAGATTTCGGAAATTTCGCTCGCCGAGTACGACGACGTTTCGAGCAGCCACGCGGCGTAGCGCAGGCGGGCGTCGTTCACAAATTCCGTCGGGGTTGCGTCGAGGTATTTGCGCATTGCGCGGTTTATGTAAGACATGTCCTTGCCGCAGATTTCCCTGAATTTGGGAAGCCCCAGCGCGAGGTTTTCGGGGTTGCGGATTCGCATGCAGGCGTCGGAGAGCCAGTCGGGCATTTCGGGGAGGGCCGAGGCGAATGTGTTTTTCAACTGCCAGTAGATGTTTGTAAGGAAGCGGATAATCGCCACAAGAGAGTCGTTCTGCCAAGCAAGCTCCGACGCCGCCCTGTCGAGAAACGCGGTCTCGAACGGCGAGAGTTTGAGCGAAAGCCCCCTGATCCTTTCGCGCGAAAATTCGTCCTCCTCGGCGAGGATTTCGTTCAGGAATTTGTCCATCAGCCCGCGGGCGACCGCAACGTATGTGAAGTGCATTTGCGCCCCGTTTGCCGCCTCCAAGACGTGGACTTCGTTGGGCTTCGAAATGTAGAGGAAGTTGCCCGAAAATTTGCGCGTTTTGCCGCCCGAAATCAGGAGTCCGCCGCCGCTTCTTACCCACATGATTTCCACGAAATCGTGCCTGTGAAGCCCGACCGAATGCGACCTGTCGGTTTTGCCGTGGACCACCCTGAAATAGCGGTTGCCCTGCAAGTGCGAATCTTCCGTAAATTCGGTGACGAGTTTGTTCATTTCGTTTCCCCTTTTCTGGGCGTCCATTCAAGCGGGAAACCCGCGGCTTGGAAAGCAAAAAAACTTTTCTTCGAAACAAAAAGTCAAAATAGTGCAATGATTTAAAAAAGCGGAATAATCATTTGCCGCCCTGCGCGGCGGGGCGGAGGTATTTTTGCGTCTTTTTTTTGAAAATTTCCGCATCTCCCCTGCCCGCCGCCGTGTTGTAATACTTTTTGTAGACGGCCGCCTGCGCGTCGGGATTGTCGGCGGAGGGGATTTCCGCGCCGCTTTCGAAATATTTCACGCGGGCGAAAATCGCGCCCACAATGTCGTTTTTTTGCAAATCCTCGAACCTGATTTCGTCGCTGCGCGGCTCGCCGAAACGCGCGCGCATTGCCTTGTAGAGTCGTGGGTGTTTGTAGCGTATCGCCCTGTGCCAGAGGTCGCGGTATGTGCCGTACTCCACTTGGAACAGCCCGATTGCGTCGCCGCCGCCGTCCTGATACCTTGCGCGGAGGTCGCTTTCCACAACGGCGGTCGCCAAGAGCAGGGCGCGGGCGTCGGGGGTGTCCCAGTCAGGGACGTCGTTTTCGGCGTCGGCTATGAACGCGCAAGCTTCGGCAATGGAGTGTTCGGCCGAGCGCAAATCGACGCGCCTTCCCGCGCCCGCGTACTTCGCCCTGAGCGATTTCAGGTACGCGATTTCTTCGGGAGTCCGCGCCGAATATTCGTTTTTCGAGCATTTGCCGACGAACGCGAACACGATAAAAACCGCAATGCACGCCGCAAGAAAGCGGCGTTTCAAAACCCAGAGCGCGATTTTAAGCGCGGCGTTTTTCGGCTTTCGTCGTCGGCGTTTCATGCGCGTTTTGAGCGCAGCAGGGCGATTTCCCGCGCGTAGCCGTCGAGGTCGTTCGGCGTTTCGAGGTAGAACGGCAGATTCCGCAGAAGCGGGTGGTTGATTATGCGCACTATGGCGTCCAGACCTATGTTTCCGTTGCCGATTGTCTCGTGCCTGTCTTTCTTTGAGGCGAAGGGCGCCATGCTGTCGTTTAGGTGGATTGCTTTGAGCCGCGCAAGCCCCACCGTTTTGTCGAATTTTGCGAGGACCTCGTCGAGGTCGTTTACGATGTCGTAGCCCGCGGAAAAGACGTGGCAGGTGTCGAGGCACACGCCGAGGTTTTCGGGGTTTCCCGCGCCGTCGATTATTTCGGCAATCTCCTCGAAAGTTCCGCCGACTTCGCTTCCCTTTCCCGACATTGTTTCGAGCAGAACCGCAGTCGTTTTCGCCTTCGGTAAAACCTCTTTCAGAAGCTCCACAATAAGCTCTATTCCGCGCTCGATTCCCTGCCCGACATGCGAGCCCGGGTGGAAGTTGTAGAAGCTGTGTCCGATGTTTTCCTGCCGCTCCAAATCCTCCGCCATTGCGGTTTTTGCAAAGACGCGCAGTTTTTCGTCGGCCGAGCAGGGGTTGTAGGTGTAGGGCGCGTGGACGAGGTAGGGCGCGAAGCCGTTTTCCTCCGCGATTGCGTCGAGCTTTTCGGCGTCGGCTGGGTCGAAGTCCTTTGTCTTTCCTCCGCGCGGATTGCGGCTGAAATACTGGAATGCGTTTGCGCCAATCGAGAGCGCGTCTTTGCCCATTTGCGCGTATCCGCCCGCGAACGAGAGATGGCAGCCTATTTTGAAATTTCCTGTTTGCATTGTGTTTCGAGTCCCGTTTTTTCGGAGTTTGTATGCGCCGCCCGCGTCCAGGCTTCGACCGCCTTTTGCGCCGACGTTATGAAGGGCGGAAGCCTTCCGTTGATTTCGCGCAGAATCACCGCCGGCGGTATTCCCGCTTCGAGCAGCCTCACGGTTTCGTACATGGCGAGCCTGCGGAGGTTTGCGAGCGTCGGGACGTTCAGCCTGAGGTTGTCTATCGTTTCCCGCGCGAGTTCGATTTTCGATTCGTCCGAAAGTTCGGGCGACACCTTGATTTCGCCGCCGAAAGAGTAGCGGAAAAGCTCGTCCACGACGGGGTCGTAGGGCGACGCCGCGGGGCGCGTTCCCCGCGCGTGCCCGCAGTGCAGGTAGGCGTCTCGCAAGACGCCCACGTCCGCCTGCGCGGCTTCGGACTTTTCCTCGAATTTCTTGGGGTCTTTTATGCACGACGCCGCCATGTTGCCGTAGTCCATCGTATGCGCGGAAAGCCCGCCCATCTGCGGCTCTATGTGCTCTATGTGCGACGTCTCCTCCGTTATGCGCGACTCGCAATAGCAGCACAAAAATTTCTGCCGCCTTATCAGCGACTCTTTCAACGCCGACTTCGCCCTCACGTTGTGGAACGACGAATACTTCGCGTTGGGGTGGCGTTTTTTCCAGCGTTTGAAAGCTTCGGGGGCTTCCGACTCGGCGGGTTTGGGAATGTATCTCATTTGCCGCCGCTCCTTGCCGACAGCGCGCGGACGAGGTATTCGGCGCGGACGACTTCGGGGTCGTCGGGAATCTGTTTGTCAAGCTCGTTGATTATGTCGCGGGCGGCGGCGTATTTGCCCTCGTCGATAAACTCGTACATCTTCGCGATTTTCGCGGCGGTAGTGGATTCGCGCGAGGCGTTGAGCACCGACGAAAGCAGGTCGGCGGGGCTTCTGCCGAAAGCCGAGTCTATGCGTTCGAGGCGCGACTCCCCGCCGTCTCCCCTGATTCTGTACAGGCTCTTCGCAAGCGACATTATCGACGGCGAGTGCGACGAAATTATGAACTGCGCGTTTGTGAAAATGCGCGGCAGGCGTTCGGCAATCGCCGTCTGCCAGTCGGGGTGCAGGTGCAGGTCAAGCTCGTCTACGAGAATGATTGCGGAGGTGTCGAGCGGGTTTTTCTTCTGCGGGTTTGCGACCGCCATGCGCATGGCGATGTCGGCGATTAGCGCGATTACGGTTTTTTCGCCGTCGGAAAGGCTCGCGGCGGGGACGTTTTTTGAGCCTAAAAACAATGCGCCGTCCTTTACTGAAAAGTCGCAGTAGGAGTCGCCGAAGTCGGCGATGGCGCGTTTGACGGCGGCGACCGACGCGTATTTCAGGTTGATTTCATCGCGCCGCCTGTTCGCGGCTTTGAGCGGAAGGGCGGCGGCGTCCTCCATTTCGCGGCGTCGGTCGAGCACCGCTTTCGAAATCCAGCGCGAGAATTTGCCGAAGTCCGTCCCCGCGTCGAAAGCCTTTGCGTAGACGCTCGTGCGGTCGGCGTTGCGCATCGGAAGCGGCGCGGAGCGCCCGTTGCGATGCGTGCCGTAGTGGACGAAAACGGGTATGTCGGCGGAGACGCCCCGCGGGGAGTCGAGCATGACGCGCATGTCGGAGGCGTATTTTTTCGCGCCGTCCATGTTGCCGTCGATTTTCGGCGCGGAGCGGTTTGCGCGTTTGACGAGCGCAAGCGAGATGTCGGGCTTGCGCCGCTCGCCGAGAATCATCGAGAGGCGCGAGTAGCTTTTGCCTACGGTGATGTCGGAAGTCCGTATCTTCATCGGCGTGCGCTCCGCCGACGGAAGCCCCGCGGGCAGCCACGAAAGCATTATGGAAATCGCCTCCAGCAGCGACGACTTTCCCCCCCCGTTTCCGCCCGCGAGCACGGTCATGGATTCGTCGAACTCTATGCGTTCGTCGACGAGCCCCCTGAAATTTTCGACGTGCATGTATTTAATTCTCATCGCTTGCTTCAATATCGCCGCGCCTTCGCTTTAAGGCAATTAAATTTTTCCGATTTTTAAAATATGAAACCTCGCACCGACATCGATTCCAAACCCCGTCGCCTGCGACTCAAAAACGTGCTTGTGGGGCTGCTTCTAATCGCCGTTCTTGCGGCCGTGGTTGCGGCGCTGCACGCGATGTCTTTTTGTGCTTGAACGCGCGGCGGGCTCGTGTGAAAATTGCGCCATAATGCAACAGGCGCACAACAAAAAAGTATCACTCAAATTCATAGCCGAACTCGCGGGCTGCTCCACGACGACGGTTTCGAACGTCCTCAACAACAAGGGGCTGTTCGGCGAGGAAATACGCGACAAAATTTTGGACATCGTAAAAAAATACTCCTACAAAATGAACCCGTCGGCGCGTGCGCTGCGCTTGGGAAAGTCGGAGACGGTGGCGTTGGTGTTCTACCGCCCGAACGTCGATATTTTCAAGAGCGAATACTACCTCACGATGACGTGCGGATTCCAGAAACGCCTGTCTGAGCTGGGCTACGAAATCCTGCTTTCCGAAATTCCGCAGGACGTGGCGGAGGCGGGGGCGCAGCCGCGCTTCGTGTCGCGCGGAAAGGCGGACGCAATCGTGGCTCTCGGGCGCATTCCCGACGGCGCGGCGGAGTCGCTGAAAAACTGCGGGCTTCCCATGCTCATGCTCGATTCTTTCTACGCCGGAATAGACTCAATCTATACCGACGGGTTTTCCGCCACGCAAAAACTTGTCGAACGGCTCGCCGTGCAGGGGCACAAAAAAATCGCCTATCTTGCCTACGACAATTCCGACTTCAATACCGACATGCGCATTAAGGGCTACCTTGCGGCTGTCGAAAACGCGGGGCTTGCGCCGAGAGTTGTGCGCAATTTCGCGACTAACGAAGAGGGCGGCGACGAACTTCAAAAACTGCTCGAATTGCCCGACAGGCCAACCGCGGTGCTCGCAAGCAACGACGATTTGGCGACCTCGCTTATGTGCCGCGCGCAGTCGATGGGCTTTGAAGTACCCGACGCCGTCGCGTTCTGCGGCTTCGACGACACGGTTCTTGCAACCCGCTGCACGCCGCCGCTTACTACGGTGCATGTCGATTGCGAGGAAATCGGGGCGGTCGGCGCGGAAACGGTGCTGCGCCGCATAGCATCTCCCTCCGCTGAGCCTAAAACGGAAATCGTAAAGGTTGACATCGTCGAACGCGCTTCGACCCTCGGCGCGTAATTTCGCTTCGAATTTTCCTTTTTTTGTTTGACCAAGAAAAAGAAGCTTTTAATTTTCACTTAAACGTTAAACTAAAAGGAATTTTATGAGACAATTTATAGGAATCGATATCGGCGGAACAAAATGCGCCGTGGTTGCCGCCCGCGAACGCGCCGACGGCGGAACGCCCGAAATATTCGAAAAAAAGTCCTTTCCGACGATTGTCGGCAATCCCGAGGCGACGATTGAAAAAATCCTCGAAACCGCCGAAAAGACGGCAGCCCGCGCAAAGAGCGTTTCGGCGGTCGGCATAAGCTGCGGTGGGCCGCTCGACAGCTCGCGCGGGGTGATAATGTCGCCTCCGAACCTCGTAAGCTGGGACAACGTTGAAATTACCGAAATCGTTCGCCGCAGACTCGGCGTGCCTACATTCCTCCAAAATGACGCCAACGCATGCGCTCTCGCCGAATGGCTCTACGGCGCGGGCAAAGGCTCCAAGAATATGGTGTTTATGACATTCGGCACGGGGCTTGGCGCGGGGCTTATCCTCGACGGCAAACTCTACGCGGGCACAAACGACAACGCGGGGGAGGTCGGGCACGTCAGACTGTCGGAATTCGGGCCTGTGGGCTACGCAAAGGCGGGGTCGTTCGAGGGTTTTTGCAGCGGTTCGGGAATCGCCCAGCTCGGCAGGGCAAAGGCGGCGGAACTTTTCCAGCAGGGCAAAGCGTGCGCATTTTGCGCGTCGCCCGCCGAATTGGACTTGGTGAGCGCAAAAAACATAGCCGCAGCCGCCGATGCGGGAGACCCGACGGCAATCGAAGTGTATAAAATTTCGGCGAGGAAACTGGGCTTCGGAATCTCGATTCTAATCGACATTCTGAACCCTCAGACGATAGTCATCGGCAGTATTTTCGCCCGCTCCGAAAACCTTATCCGCAGGGAAATGCAGAAAATCATAGACGCGGAAGCTTTGCCGAACGCCGCAAAAAAATGCAAAGTTGTTCCCGCGCTTCTCGGCGAGTCGATAGGCGACATCGCGGCGGTGTCTGTTGCGGCAAACGGAATTTTGCAATCGGAGAAATAAAATGAGAGAGGACATCGTAAATTCGCTAAAAGAGGCGCAAAACGCGCTCGACAAATTCGTATCCAACCCCGCGACAATCGACGCAATCGAAAGCGCGGCAAAGACGATGAAAACCGCCCTCGACTGCGGCAATAAAATACTTGCCTGCGGCAACGGAGGCTCTTTGTGCGACGCCACGCACTTCGCCGAGGAACTCACCTCGCGGTTTAGAAAAAACCGCCAACCATTCCCCGCAATCGCAATCAACGACCCCGCGTATCTTACATGCACCGTAAACGACTTCTCGCCCGACATCGTGTTTTCAAGATACGTCGAGGGAGTCGGCAAAAAGGGCGACGTTCTGCTTGCGCTTAGCACGAGCGGAAATTCGAAAAACGTTCTCGAAGCGGCGAAAACCGCGCGCAAAATGGGAATAACGGTCGTCGCGCTGACGGGCAAAGGCGGCGGCGAACTCGCAAAACTCGCCGATATAGAAATCCGCGCCCCGATGTCGGAATACTCCGACCGCGTTCAGGAAATACATATCAAAGTAATTCATATCCTCGTTCAGGAAACCGCAGGATAATCGGCGCGATTGCATTTTTTTACACGCAAAAAAACCGCAAAGCACAGAGCCTTGCGGTTTTCCGATTTCAAATCAGTAGGTCTGCGGGTGCGGAGAACTGGGATTGTCTTTGATTTCGCAGTTCTTGATTTTGCCGATTGTCTTTGTAGGAGCTTCCGTGTAGCCGTGGTGCATTGTGTTCGAGATTGCCGTGCAATTTTCGGAGTCGGCAAAAAGAATGCCGAAACGCGGCGTGTAGTAGTCTTTTCTGCCGTCGGTGTGCCCCGCCATAAAGGTGTTGCCCGCTACGGAAACGCCCTTCGACCTTACCAATAAATTCGCGGAATTTTCGCCCTCGAACAGCTTTGCCGAATTTCTGCCGTTGCGGCGGAATGCGTTGCCGTTGATTGCAACAGACCATACGCCGTCAATGAAAACGCCCGCGCCGTGGTTGTGGTCGAACTGGTTTCCGACAATGTTCCAGTAGTTGCCGCCCTTGCCGAGATACAGCCCGTAAGACTCGTTCCATTCAACGCGGTTGTGCGTGAACATGCCCGAAGATACGCGCCCGCCGAAACCGTACTTGCCGTTTGCGCCGAATACGTTGTCGATGATGTAAAAATCGCAACCACTGCATTCAACGCCGCTGCCGAGATTTTTGTTTATCATGTTGCGGCGCATAATCAGAACAAAAACGCCGCGCAGATATGCTCCGTGCCCGCCAAAACCGCGGATTTTGCAGTCTTCGATTGTGATTGTGTCGGTGTCGGAATTGCGCGGCTTGCCCTTTTTGTCGAACATAATGCCGTGCGTTTTCGAGCTCGGCTTGCGGGAGGCGTTAAGATTAAGCCCCGAAATGTGAATGTTTCGGGAATCGGTGATGTCGATGAGACACTCTGCGGAATAGTCGTCGAGAATCAAATTCGCGCCATAGGAAACCGAATAGCCCCACTTCGGCTCGCCTTTCAGTTTTATGTTTGGATAGGTTTTCAGTCCCGCGCAACGGTAGTTTCCGTCGGGAAAAATAACAGTGCCGTTGACCTTTGCCGCGGCGTCAATGGCTCTTTGAATGGCGATAGTGTCGGAAACCGAGCCGTCGCCAATAGCCCCAAAGTTGCGCACATTGAAAACATCGTCGGCTGCAAAAAGCGAGCCAATTAAAAAAAAGTAAATAACAAACAACCTGAACATGAAAAACAAATAACCCCATCGCCATTTCGAGTCAATAAATATAAGAATAGAAGATTCCCCGCGAAAAAGTAAAACAGAAAACTCTCGCAACCCGACTTCCTCCGCGAGGTATCCTAAAAACAAAATCAAAATTTATCGCGCGAAAACATCGCGCACAAAAATAAAAAACCTCTCGGCAATCTGCACACAACCCAGCGGGGTTCTGCGGGGAACGGTTTGGCGCACAGGCGAGGCTCGCGGAGAAAACGAAAGGGGGCTGTACTTTCGTACTGCCCCCTTTTGTTTTTCGAGCAAGACTTGGCTGTGCACCAAACAAGTCCCGCAGGTTCCCGCTACCTATTAGCGAGATATTTGTACTTCTGCCAGCGGAAGTTTACGAATTCCTGAGCTTCGGCATCGAGAATGGCCGCGCGTTCGGGATTTTGCATTTGCAGCATCTTGAAGCGGTTTTCGACCTTCATGTAGTCCGCAACGGGAATCTTCGGGTCTTTCGAGTCGAGCTTGAAGGGATTTTCGCCGAGCGCGATTTTGCGCGGGTCGTATCTGTACAGCGGCCAGTAGCCCGAATCGACAGCCGCCTTTTGCTGGGCGGGACCGTTTACGAGGTTGTAGCCGTGCGAGATGCAGTGGCAGTACGCGATAATCAGCGAAGTACCCTCATAGCTGTTGGCCTCGTTGAACGCCTTGATAGCCTGAGCGTCGTTCGCGCCGATTGCGATTTGGGCGACATACACGTTTCCGTAGTCGACCGCGAGCATGCCGAGGTCTTTCTTCGGGGTGGATTTGCCCTGCGAGGCGAACTTTGCGACCGCGCCGATAGGCGTGGACTTGCTCATCTGGCCGCCGGTGTTGGAGTAAACTTCGGTGTCCATGACCATGATGTTGACGTTCTTGCCGCTTGCGAGAACGTGGTCGAGACCGCCGTAGCCGATGTCGTACGCCCAACCGTCGCCGCCGAGAATCCAGACGGACTTCTTGACGAGGTCGTCGGAGAGAACCGCCAGCGACTGCGCTTCCGCGGAGTTGTCGCCCGCGAGCTTTTCCTTGACCGCCGCGACTCTTTCGCGCTGCGCGGCAATGCCCGCTTCCGTGGACTGGTCTGCTTCGAGAATGCCCTTAACGAGGTCGTCGCCGAGCTTGGAGGCGAACTTCTTTACGAGTTCCTTCGCCATTTCCTCTTTCTTGTCGAGGGAAATGCGGAAGCCGTAGCCGAATTCTGCGTTGTCTTCGAAGAGCGAGTTCGCCCAAGCGGGGCCTCTGCCTTCCTGATTGACGCAGTAGGGGGTCGTGGGGAGGTTGCCGCCGTAAATCGAGGAGCAACCCGTTGCGTTTGCGATGAAGAGCCTGTCGCCGAAGAGCTGCGTGAGCGTCTTGACATAGGGTGTTTCGCCGCAACCCGCGCACGAGCCGGAGAACTCGAAGAGCGGCTGGCGGAACTGGACGTCCTTGACGGTGTCGCCGAGCTTGAGCCTGTCGGGGTTCGGAATCGAGAGGAAGAATTCGAAATTCTTTTCCTCTTTTTCGCGAATGGGCTCCTGCGCGGTCATCATCAGAGCCTTGACGCCCTCTTCGGTCTTGCTCTTTGCGGGGCAAACCGTCGCGCAGAGACCGCAACCCGTGCAGTCTTCGGGAGCAACCTGAATTGTGAACGAGCAGTCGGGGTTCTTGGGCGAGCGGAACGCGACATGCTTGAAGTCTGCGGGCGCGTTTTCGAGAACCGAGTTCGGGTAGAACTTTGCGCGAATCGCCGCGTGGGGGCAGATTGTGGCGCACTTTGCGCACTGAATGCAGAGGTCGGGATTCCACTCGGGAATGTCGATTGCAATGTTGCGCTTTTCCCACTGCGTGGTAGCCGACGGCCAAGTGCCGTCAACGGGCAGAGCCGAAACGGGGAGCTTGTCGCCCTCGTCGCTCATCATGATAGCCGTCACGCGTTTGACGAAATCAGGAGCCTTGTCGGAAACCGCGGGCGGGAAGCCTGCCTCCGCCGTAGCTTCCGCGGGAACTTCGACCTGTTGGAGGTTTTCGACCGAAGCGTCAACCGCCGCGAAGTTCTTCTGGACAACCTGCGGGCCTTTTTTGCCGTAGGTCTTTTCGATTGCCGCCTTGATTTTCGCGATTGCTTCGTCCTTCGGGAGGACGCCGGAAATCGCGAAGTAGCAGGTCTGCATTATCGTGTTGATTCTGCCGCCCATGCCCATCGCCTTGGCGACGCGGTATGCGTCGATGACGTAGAATTTGAGCTTCTTGTCGATAATCGTCTGTTGAACCTCGCGGTTGAGGTGGTTCCAAACGGTTTTTGCGTCGTAGATTGAGTTGAGCAGGAATACCGCGCCTTCCGCCGCGCAGTCGAGCACTCTGTATTTCTGCATGAACGAGAACTGGTGGCAGCCCACGAACTGCGCGTGGCGCACAAGGTAGGGCGCGCGAATCGGGTTGGGACCGAAGCGCAGGTGCGAAACGGTTATGCCGCCGCTCTTTTTCGAGTCGTACACAAAGTATGCCTGCGCGAAGTTCGGGGTTTCGTGCCCGATGATTTTAATGGTGTTCTTGTTCGCGCCGACCGTGCCGTCCGAGCCGAGACCGTAGAATACCGCGCTGAGAACGGTGGGGTCGTCAAGCTTGAAGGATTCGTCGTACGAAATCGAGTTGTTGGTAACGTCGTCGATAATGCCGACCGAGAAGTGGTTCTTGGGGGTAGCCGCCGACATGTTGTCGAACACGCCCTTCGCCATCGCGGGGGTGTAGTCTTTCGAGCCGAGCGCGTATCTGCCGCCGAGAACTACGGGGTCGAACGAGCGCGGGAGGAAACCGCTGTTGCGCGCTTCCGCAATGGAGGCTGTGATTTCCTGATAGAGCGGTTCGCCCATCGCGCCGAGTTCCTTTGTTCTGTCGAGAACCGTGATTGTCTTGACCGTCTTTGGGAGGGCTTCCGCGAACATCTTGACGCTGAACGGGCGGAACATTCTGACCGCCAGAACGCCCGTCTTTTCGCCGTTTTTATTGAGGAACGCCGAAACTTCTTCGGTCGTTTCCGCGCCGCTGCCCATGAGGACTACGACCTTTTCGGCGTCGGGCGCGCCCACATACTGGTAGGGCTTGTAGATTCTGCCCGTGAGCTTGCCGAATTTTTCCATCTGTTCGGCGACGATTTCCGCGCATTTCGCATAGTAGGGGTTGCGCGCTTCCCAGCTCTGGAAGTATACGTCGGGGTTCTGCGCCGTGCCGCGGATAAACGGATTTTCGTTTCTGAGCGAGCGTTTGCGGAATTCGAGAACCTTTTCCTCAGAAATCATCTGCCTCACGATGTCGTCGGAGATGGGCTCGTAGGTGTTGATTTCGTGCGAAGTGCGGAAACCGTCGAAGAAGTGCAGGAACGGCACGCGCGATTCGAGCGTCGACGCATGCGCGATGAGCGCCATGTCGTGCGCTTCCTGAACGCTGTTCGAGCAGAGCATTGCAAAGCCCGTCTGGCGGCACGCCATTACGTCGGTCTGGTCGCCGAAAATCGA
>OGFM01000580.1_pt1 | contig 29015 bp, 20 predicted proteins | sample 1570871 | NCBI WGS metagenome assembly OGFM01 (sample SAMEA2581957, study PRJEB24529) | metagenome | biome: Human gut stool | place: China | collected 2011
TCTGAAAGCAATAGATTTTAACGCCTGCCTTAACGGTAAATTTTTAGACAAAGACACTTTATAATCTATGAAATCTCATCATTCAAAATCATTTTCGCGATATCTTCGCGAAGTCAAAATCAGATATAAACGCGAGTGGGCAAAGCGCAGTTTTGTTATAGCTTACGGACATTGCAATCTGCCGATTCTCCACACGGCAAGGTTGCTCGCAAACAAACAACTCGCATACGAAAGGAACTAAGATGGACGAAAAACTTTTCCACGCACATAAAGACACACGCAACCCGAACAATCCGTATCCCGATTTTGTTCGCCAAGCGGCAAAACGCACGAAAGTGCCAATCGAACTTTTGACGCGCAAGAAATATAGTGGGAATTCCGCCGAAGGCAAAGGCGACAAGCACCATATTCTGGACAAATCACTTTTCCCGAAGAAAAGAACACCAACTATCAGCGTTTCAAAAGAAAAACATTTTGAACTTCAATGCCTGCTCGCCAAAGCCACAACGCTACAAGGCTACTTAGACTACGAACAAGCCGTAAAAGCCGAATCCCCCGAAATCCAAGACCCTATCGCCCAAATCTACTGGCAACGCATAGAATCCCTCCACACCCCATGGCGAATTAGAGTAGTAGAATGGGTGAAGGAGATTTTTAGATTTTACACGTTGTAGTGTAATATAGTATGTATTACCTATTGGGATATGACACCTCTGCAGTTTTCTATGCATAACATATGAAAAAACTGTTATTTGTATTTTTTTATGATGCTATGGTTAAACGATTCTTCGTAATCACACACAAAAGCAACACTATAACGCGCTCTTGTTATCGCTACATATAATTTTGCCATAGTCTCTTCGCTGTTCAAGCCTTTTGAAAGCAAAATCCAGTCAAGCATTTTTTTTGTCGGATAAATTAGAACCCGATCAAAAGACAATCCCTTGGACATTCCGAAATTTAGGGCATTGTATTTCTCATTTACTTTCGTCATTTTTGATAGACGTAATTGGATTGGATTAAATTTTTGCAAATATTTATCTACGTCAGCTGGCTTAACAACGAAACACCCTAAATGATCATTATTATAATTATTACCAGGCAATACAGCCTGAAAATCTGGGTATATACTGTTCGAAAGAGTACAAATATCAGAAGTACACCTGTAATTTGTGTTCAACGATGAGTTATCTAATTCTAACTCTTTTACCTTTGTTTTAAAGAAATCTGTAATATGAGATTTTGAATATTTTTTATTCTTTGCTCCTTTATCCGTCGAGAAAACTCCTTGGCGAGGATCTCCAACGCATAGCATCTCGGATTTACTATTGAACAAAGATTCAACAATTTCTAGATCATATCCGGAAATATCCTGAATTTCATCAATCATTATTTGCGGGTATAACTTGTTTATGTTCTCTATCATTCGTCCATTGACCATTTTGTTAAGCTTCAAAAAAAGTTTAGCAATTTTATCCGAATATATTTTCCCATCGCTTGTAATGTAATGACTTATATCTTTTTCTTTTGTAAATTTCCCAGATTGACCTCCTGGGAAAACAATACCTTTAATATCTTCTGAATAAAATACATCTTGATATGGTTTAATCCCATGGGTTAACATAAAAGAAAACCAAGGCATTATAGTGATTCGAGAAGGGATACAGCCATTTTTTGAATAAATTCGATGCTTTATTTCTGCCGCATTATTATCAGTAAAAGTCGTTATAAGCACATTGTTTTTGTTTTCTAATGCGGAATTTACAAGAAACTCAGTTTTTCCCGATCCTGCTGCAGCTATAACAAGTTTATTCATTATTCATTTATAGCATTTTTTATATATTCTGGGTATGCTATTTGTTCCGAAGAATTGAATATCTTCAAGGCTACAATCCCTTTATTCTTATACATATAACTTAACATTTGCGATGTTGTGTCGCAAGTAGTTTCAAATATTTTGTTGAAACACTCCAAGTTATTTTCTTTTAATAACTTTGGTTCCAAGGTATTGTAATTGAAATTTTCAGGTAATTCAGAACTCGAACATCCAAAAGTTTCTGCCGAATCTATAGTTTGATCATAGCATATTTTGATATTTGAATTTGATTCCGGAGATAAATATTTCTTATATTTCTCCTTTAATTTATTAATATTTCCATCATTATCTGTAACTACAGATACATTTAGATTTAGCAACTTAGCGATTTCAAGGAACCTAAGAAATGCCAATCCGCGAACACACAAGATATCTATACTATCTTCAATTGGTAAACTTCCATGTGTGTCTTTATATGCTCTCTGAACAACTAATTCATCCGAGTCTCCTTCAACAAGAATCAAACGCTTGCACAACAACATTCTAAGAGTATCATATCCTGCGAGTTTTTCGAAATATATATGTGTGTCGTGACTTAATTCAGACAATTTTGTAGATTTATTTTGAGATAAAAGAATTAGAGAATTAAGACCCAATTTATTTAATACAAAACTGCTGTGTGTTGAAATAAGTATTTGTTTGTTTTGAATATGACCCTTAATAAATGAGATTAATTTATTGAGGTTTCCGAATGAAAGATGATTTTCGGGTTCTTCAATCAAAACAACGCCATCGTCATCCGATTCCTTTTTTGCGAGCGCCAATTTTGTTTTAATAATGCATTGCGTTCCTTTCCCAATATGGTGAAATGGAATTTCATCCATGTATGCAGTTAGCGAATCTTCCCAAACATTACATGAAGATAAATCAACAGAAAGCGATATTTTTTGTTCAGAAAAATTCGCCATTTCTGATAATTTTTTGTTTATATCTATAAATGGCTCATTTGTTATAAAATCTTGTTGAGCCTTTCTGTATGATTGTAGAATTTTAATTCTATCCACCTCTGATAGCTTGTTCCTTATTATATAAGATACATACATATCAGCTGCGGTTTGATTTATTGCCGCCGTGTCGATAAGTGATGATTTAAATTTTATGCTTCTACTTGTAATATCTTCTCTATGAAAAGAACGCCAAACAACGTGGTAGTATTCTATCGGCAATGCATATATTTTCTTCGATTTTATTAAGGTATCGTATTCACTTTTATATTTTTCATCGAAACAAATTTTAAAATATAATCCGCTTCCTTCTATTTTACCTGAATTGTGGTTGCCGACCATTTCTGGGTAGTTATCAAACAGCAATTCTATAATAATCGAAGGTGGTTCTATAGGAGAACCATCTTTAATGGATTTTATGTATTTGCCTACAACGGAAGCATTAAAAAGATGTTGGCTCAAATTGTTTCTTATGTAGCGGCCATGGTAAAATCCTGTTAACGCTAGGTTAATAGCTTCAATAATGGTGCTTTTCCCTACCTCGTTACATCCAACGAGTATATTGATTCTTTCCATTAAATCCAATTCGAACCACCCCGAAAACCTTTTAAAATTTTGAATACGAACCTTTTTGATGTACATGTGAATCACATTCCTGTCATAAGTATTTAATATGTTATTACTGTTATATGGATATATAATTCGTTACATTAAAACAAGCAAAAACAAATCTGGAATGCTATTACTTTGCGTCTTAAAGCAATCTTTTGATCGAAATATTTTCATCATTCCTTGTATCCTTTGCAGGTTTTAACTAATTCAGAAAAACTTTTAATTGATGGCGAATAGATGTCAAATTCTTCCTGGGGGACGTATAGGTAATCGAACAGTTCTTGTTTGTTTAGACTGTTTATATCCTTTACCCATTCTATTAGGCGTTTCATTTTGAGGGGAACGTCCAAGTCGGGGTTGCCTTTTGTTTCCACCACATACGTTTTGCCGTTATCACATTTTACAAAAAAATCGGGGATATAATGTGAAATGTCTCCGTCGGCATTCACATAGTCGAGTTTGAAATTAACTCCCATATAGTTTTTTGCATACGAAACCACATCTGGGCAGCGTTCAAGCAATTCGGCGAATTGTAATTCAAGCTGGCTGTCGCCGATTATCTTATTGAAAAGACTCTTTTTGGGAACAAGGTAAGGCTGGTCTTTTACAATAAACGGACGAACTCGCGAAATTTTTATGTAATCTCGAATCTCGGTTGTTCCCTTGTCTTGTATTGTCAGGGCATTAATTGCATCCTTAAACGAGTGAAATATTGTGTTGCGGACATTTGGCTCAGAGAGATTTCTTAAGGTATTTGGGCTGTCCACGTCTATCTCGTCCTCAAAAATATAATCGCGAACAAACTCTTTTACTTTGCCGTAGAGAATGTCGTATCCGCCGAAAAGTTTTAAATCCCGCATTATAGAACGCGTAAAATACCCGATTGCATCCTTAAAATCGCTTATAGCAAGACTTGATAATTGCGTTATGTGGTCTACTTCCGATTTTACGATATCTTCAAATATAATTTCCTTCAATTCTGTTTCTGCAAAATTCAGATAGGTAATTCGCACATTTCCGAATGTTGCAGGATCCAAATCTTCAAGGTTCTTATATGCCCTGTAAATTCTCGGTGCCATTACGGGAATTTTTATATCGAGCTTCTCAATATTTTTCTTTTTATTTTCTTTGTCCACTTCGATAACTATAGAACGATTTCCTCCGCTTGCACCACCGCCCATAGGAGCCTCTTCGAGTGAACCGCCATCGTTCCTTATTGATTTTACGAAATCCAAGAACGCTTCCGTACCTACCACACTCACCGATTCTGCCGAACGTCTGTCTCTGTGCATTTTTCTCAATCCTCTTCCCAACGCCTGTTCGGGCAAAATTTTGTTTTTCGAGGCAAAAGAACGCAATCCCACAATAGTTGTTACGTTTTTAACGTCCCAACCTTCTTTTAACATCATTACAGAAACAACTGCAACATACGGATTTTCCCAAGAATCTATTTCGTTCGCCTGTTTGCGAAGCAAATCAAGTTCTTCTTTGCTCTTTTTAGAATCCGACTCCGAGATTTCTCCGTTGGCGTTCGTGTGAATGGTCAAAACTTTTCCAGCCAAATCGGCGTAGTACGTTTCAAGGTATCGGGCGACATCATCACATGCATGAGTATCGTCCGTCATAAAGAAGATTATAGACTTTTTGCCGACTTGCTTGTTTATATCGAACGATTTTCGCCATTCTTCGACCCCCAACTGAATGTAGTCTGAATATTTTTCGGCATATTTTATCGTTTGTTTTTCAGAAAGCTTTGCCCTACTTGCATCGTCGGGCAAAACTGGGTGTTTTACTACATTTTGACAGATTGCCTCCGCCAAAGGATAGTCGCAAATTGTCTGAACAAAAATTCCCCCGTTGTTGTGGCGTGGAGTTGCAGTTAAATCAATCTGCAACGAAAGAGATTTCCCCTTTTGGCAAAGCCGTGTGTTGATGTTTTCAATCGATTTAAACCATGCCATATCTTCATCGTGAACATGATGCGCTTCGTCATTTATCACGACAAGTTCGTCTAAATCCTTCAAATTTTCGCCAAGATCAAGAACCGAATCAGTTGTCTTTGCTACGCCTTTCTTTCCTAAAAAATAACCAGAAGTATCAACGTCATCTATCGATGGAATTACATCGTCGCCATTATATACACGATGAATGTTTGTGAGAAAAAGATTCCCCGTATTGCGCGAAATGAAAACTTCGTCCTGAATGTGTAAGGTCATATTGAAGTCTGAACGCCAATCTCTACCATATTCGCCGTTGTCGGGAATAATGGGATCTTCCCTAAAAATCTTTAATCCGTCAAAATCGTTGCGAAGTCTGTCGAGCACTATAATGTTTGGCGCAATTAGTAGGATATTCCGCGATAAGGTAGAGTCGGGTTCATATGTTTTGTGAAAATAACTCCATGCAATCAACAAACTCATTACCTTTGTTTTTCCTGCTCCCGTGGCAAGTTTTAACACAAAACGCAACCATCTTTCGGGGAACATTCCACTTGAAACAAGACCGGTTGAATCGAACTTCATCAAATCGTATCTATCCTTTACCTGTTTTACCTCATATAGATAGATTACGCTTTCAACCGCCTCGCGTTGGGCGAAATAATACGTAAATTCGCTCGGAGCTTCTTCGCCTGCAAAGCGGGTGCGTTTTATCCGTTCATCGTGTCTGCTAAACCAATAATGAAGCAAGGCTTTTGATGATTCGCTTGCGCCCTTATATCCGCTTTTTCGCCATTCGGCGACGGCTTGCCTAATTTTAAATACCAACGGCGGCAAAAACCTGAAGTTTTCGGCTTTAAACAGCTTTTGCTGATCGCTGTCGGGATACCACCTATTTTGCGGATCAAGAATGTCGTATGGGTTTGTTGAAAATGTAAGATTCAGCGGCATAGGTCTATTTCTCCACGTTTATTTCAATGACTTTCATCGTATCGTTGCCGAATATATCAATGATTTTTACGGCAATCTTTCTGCGCCCGAACGATTCGCATTCGTGCCAAGGTGTTTTTAGTTCCAACGATCTATCTTTTTTCGTTCTGAAACTTTGCCATTCGTTTTCAAAGATATAATCGCCAGTCCAAGTTTCGGTTTCTTCGCCCGTTGCGGGGTCTTGAACTTTAATTATTTCCTTTTTGCTTTCGTAGTCGAAGTCTATGCTCCAGTAGTCAATCCAGTCGGTCCATTTTTTCGTAAGAAGTTCCGGCGGTTGAACAATACCGCTTTTGTCTTTCGATATTTTGTAGATTTTTCCGTTGTCTACAATCACCTTGCTTTTCCCTTTGCCCAATGCTTCTTTTGAAGCATCGAGATTATCCTGCGTATAGAATACCGAAAAGTCAGTAAGTTCTATGGCAAACGCGCCTTTTTTGAAATGCGGTTTTAGCTCTATATAAGAAACATCGTAAAACTTTACTTGGTCTTTTTCTATCGCACGCTTGTCGAATACCTCGCGCGGAATATACTTCATCTTTAAATCGACGCCCTTGCTTTTTGCCTCTTCTTGGATTGTTGGGAACAGCCCCATTTCAAATTCAAATGCAAGAATATCTACTCGGGTTATGTGTTTTGTCCTACATTCTAAAAGGAGCTCTTCAACATAAAGCCGTGTTATGGGTAAATTGATGGGCCCTATTGCGACAAGTCTGTCGGCCTTTTTGCCCGAAAAATTGTTAAAACCGTCAACCTTTTGGGCTTTATAGGCTTTCAAAATCAGTTCAACAAATTCCGATTCCTTTTTCTTGATTTGCTTACGTTGCTGTTCTGTGCGCAGATCATGATTTATCCCGATATAGTGGGCACGCTCGTATTTGCCCAGATTTAAGATTTCAAATGCGCGATACGGTTTGCCTGCGCTCTTCAATTGTCGCTGAACGTTTATCATACGCTTGCGCGTTGTGTGTATGGCAAATTTGCCCAAGTCGGACCCAATCCATTTTCTGTTGAGTTTTTCCGCCACAGCAAGAGTCGTTCCCGAGCCGCAGAAAAAGTCGGCAATCATGTCGCCTTCATTTGAAGAGGCTTTTATTATACGTTCGAGGAGGGCTTCGGGCTTTTGGGTGGGGTAATCTAAAAATTCAGAAGAAACAATTCCCATTCCAGGAATATCTGTCCAAATGTTATCAACAGGATATTCCTCTATTACTGAATTTCCATCTATTTTTCTGTAGTACTTTACTGCAGGTTTCTTACCTTCAGATGTTAAAAGGGTTCGTTTTATTTCATCAACGATAATTTTTCCGTTTCTTGGCGCATATAACCGTCCTTGTTTATACAAATCTAATAAAGAATCAAAAGAATAGCTTCCGGGGTCTGATGTCCTGAAAAAACCATTATTGTCTCGCATATACTTCTCTTCTGCTTCTTTTATAGAGATACGATTGATAGAAATCTGCTTTTTAAACTCTGCGAAACTATTTCTTGTATATAATAAAATGTAATCTGCTGAATACGCATAAAATTTCGCTTCTCCTTTTCTGCCTCGTGGAATCTGCCTGCGCCAAATAATCTCATTGCGAAAATTGTTTTTTCCGAAAATTTCATTTAAGATAAGTCTTAAATAACTATTTAATCGATAATCGCAATGCACATAAATGCTTCCATCTTCGGCGAGCAGATCACGCATTAGAATTAGGCGCTCATAAATCATTGAAATGAAACTGTCTGCCCCCTTCCCCCATGTATCGCGATAGGCTATTTCTTCCAAAATAGTCGGTTCTTTTGTGAAAGATTGCTCTTCTTCGCCAAAAGTTATGTCGGTTGTAAAATCTGCGCCAACATCAAACGGAGGATCTATATAAATTAACTTTATGCCGCCATTTCGCTGTATTTCGTCGCGAATTTGTCCATTGCGTAGGGACGAAAGAATCAACTTGTTGTCGCCCCAAATAAGTTTGTTTGTCCAACCCGCTTTTTGGCGACCTCTATCATCAAACAAATCCATTTGCGTTTCTTTGTCTGCCGATCTTTCGGAACGCGGTTCGTCAACTTGCTCTATGGTCTGAAACGGTAAAATAACATCGCAAACCTCGCGTTTTTTACCGTTCCACACAAGTTCAACCTCGCGCTTATCCCCGAATAAGAGGAATCTGTATTGGTCGGGAAGGGGTTTCCCTTGTTCAATCAAGCTGATTATTTCGCGCTTTTCGTTATCGGTGAGGTCGAGCATATCGAAATCGGATTTCGACATGCGAAACACAACGTCCAAGGAGGGACGTTAATTAAAACACCAATATAAAGGAGTGTTTTTTGAACGAGATACTTCCTTTGTCTAAATTTTTAGCCATAAAAACTCAAAAATAGAAAGCAGCGGATTTCTACAATGCGACCAAGTTCAAGGGCTTAATTAACGTCCCTTTATTGATACGCTAAAAGGCGTATATTGGTCAATGTTTTTCTACAAAATTTAATAATCGTGGAGGCTTATATGAACTATGCATACATTAGGGTTAGTACCGACAAACAAACTACCAAAAACCAACAATTCGAGATAGAAGAATACTGCTCAAAGAAGTCAATTTCTGTTCAAAAATGGGTAGAAGAAACCGTAAGTGGAACAAAAAAAGTTTCCGACAGAAAGCTTGGTAAGCTTTTGAGGCGGATGAAAAGCCACGATACACTAATTGTTTCGGAAATTTCAAGATTGGGCAGAGACCTACTAAGCATAATGGGCATTTTGCACTATTCGATGGAGAATAATTTAAAAATTGTGGCCATTAAAGAGAACTACGAACTTGGGGATAATCTAAATTCAAAGGTTTTGGCGTTTGCATTTGGGCTTTCCGCCGAAATAGAACGGAAACTAATCTCAGCCAGAACAAAAGAGGCATTGGCAAGAAAACGAGCGGAAGGCTATAAATTGGGTAAACCGCGAGATTTCTTTTTGAAGCTTAACGGGAAAGAAGACGAAATAATCTCGTTGCTTGTTAATGGCGCGTCGAAACGTGTAATATGTGAGTACCTCGGCGTTAGCCGTTCCACGCTATACAATTTCATTAAACGTAGGGCACTTTACCCATAGCAACTTTTTCATATATGAAGTCAAAATGGGGATTTGTTCACAGAAGCAAAATGCTTCTTCGAACCCCGCGGAATTTTGGAGTATGGCTCTGTACGCGAGAGTGGACGACGTTCTGCTGTGTAGGTTTTGATGATGTCTAATTCGATTTGCGGTAAACGGTAATCGCGACAGTGTTTTGGGTTCAAAATGAAAGTTGTCTGGGGTATGTTATAGGTGAACTCGCATAGATGGTGATGAATGCGTATTGTCATCTCTGCATTTTGTATTTTTGTGAAGACACTTGCTCCATTGCGATGAAGGAAACATCTAACAAACAATTCGAATTACTATCTTTTTAGTCGAGTATATTCATCGTAGTTGAGGTTTTGATTTTCGAGAATGAATACCTATGCAAACGTTAAAGTTAAAGTTATGTTGACGGAGTGATGTTCTTCAATCGAATATCGCGTTGTGCATCCGGAGCATGTTGTTAGATGAAGGTTGCACATTGCTTGCAAAGGTCTTGCATGAATATTGCAGGAACACTATGCGAATTGCATTTTAATTACTCGCGATTATTCACAACTATACCTTCGATTTTCGGTAAGGTGTCTCGAACGAAATTCTTGATATGTTCTTTGAGGCGATAGGCGATTCAAAATTACAATGCCCCGCAAAGCCCTAATTTTGCCCCTTAAAACGGTTTTGATGAGGTAATACATCCCTGTTTGTCCCTCGCCTTATAAAGGCATTTTTTTTGCCGTATTTCGCCGATTGGTAAAAAATGAAAGTCCCCGCAAAAGCGTCTATATTATTCCAAAAGGTTGGATCAGAACTACAGAATGCGCAAAAGCGTCTATATTGTTCCCAAAAAGTGGACCACGGATAAACGCCGAAAATTAGGGGTTAAAAATACGTCAAAATTTATACAAAACGCGACGAAGCGTCTATGTTATTGCAAAAGGTTGGACCAAGTTTGCAAAACCCGTCAGAGCGTCTATATTATTCCACAAAAGTGGACCACCCGCTTTTCTTGGGTCATTTTTTCACGCAAGATAGACGCCCTATCGGGCGTCATTTGCCCCATCTCCGCTTACGCTTCGTGGGGATAAATCGCTACGCGATTGTAATGTTCGCTGCCTACGCAGCTCGAAAAAATTGTCGGGCTACGCCCCATTGAAATGAAGCCGAAGCAATAGCCGAGATGCAAAAATCTTTGCAGAACCAAACTCAAAATGGGGCGAAGAAAACGATTGCAAGCTCGACAATATTAGGCGCGTTTTTCGCAAGCAACGGAACGAGAAATGGCAAAATATTTGAGGCAAGCCACACGTTTTTTACTACGAAAAATTCCCATACGCATAGCAAAATTTTGAAGAGACAAAACACGACTTTGCAGAAAATTTTAACGTGAGATGAAGCAAAAAATGATAGCGTAGGTTGGTAGAATCATCTTACATCAGCTTCACGATGACACCAGTTTTGTTGCCATCGAAAAGAGTCTGTTCGTATCTCTAATACCGACAAAACCCACAGGTAAATTTCTTTAAAAGCTACATATTTAGTAGTGTAAATGAGCTGTATTTTGCCAAATAAATGGTGGAAAAATGTAGAGCGGTTAAGGGCAATATTTAAGCAAGATTTTACAGACAAGAATACAATATCCGCGTCCTTAGCTTCATAAAAATCCATCCAAATTTTGCGGTATCGGTTGGGAGAAATTGCCCAAGCGTCTTCAAGTTGACTCTTATTTGCTTCCACCAAACTTTAAGTAGCCCTTATGGCATTTGCGGTCAAAATACCCCATAATTTAGCGTCGTAAGTTGTTGATAAAAATTTCACACTATGGAACGATTTGGGGCGAAAAAAGCCACGATTTTGGGCGCGGAGAGCTTTGAAATACAGGATGAAAACACGAACCGTGTTAAATGGGTTGTGCGCCGCAAAGCCGTTTGTGGAGCGGATTAGTGGCGAATGGGCAAAAAAAATTTCACACGGGTTCGTGTGAAATTTAAAACGCGGAGAGGGGGGGATTCGAACCCCCGGTACACTTTTGGCGCACACTCGATTTCCAATCGAGCACGTTCGACCACTCCGTCACCTCTCCTTTTTATGTAAGTCTGCCAATCTGCCACGTCATTGGGGTTCAGTCAATATTTATTTCTCCGCTTTTTAGTTTTATTTGAGGTGCTTGTTTTCGTTTGATTATTCCGTTGCGGCGGCTTTTATTTTTTACATGCGTTTTCTTATTGCAGGTTTCGTAATGCTCATTTCCTCTTTCGCGTATGCGGCGGTTGATGTTTCCCGTATTTTCATTATTGCGAACTCCGACTCCACCGACTCCCTCCGTCTTGCCGAATTCTATTCCCGCGCTCGTTCGATTCCCACCGAAAACATCATTTCCGTTTCCGCGGGGAAGTCTGCCGTTATTTCGCGCTCGGTTTACGAGCGGAGTGTTGCCGACCCCGTCATTGACGCCCTCGTTGCGCGCGGTGCGGTATCGGCTACGGTTATCGGGCGGTCGGCGAAGTATCCGCGCAGGCTTTATGCGTTTCTTTCGCACGACGTCGATTTCATTGTGATGTGCATGATGCCGCATTCTGTTGCGCCGACTTCTCCGAAAAAATCGCCGTTCGACGGCGCGTCGGTCGATTCCGAGCTTGCCGCGACTTTCATTGCCTCCGACTCTCTTGCGCGTTCGTGTCCGAACCCGCTCTTCCGAAACTACGCCAATCCCGACTCGCACAAGGTATTCGGCGTTTTGCGTGTTGCGCGGCTCGACGGCGATTCTTTCGCGACTGCGAAGAAGTCGGTGGAGTCTGCCCTTGCCGCCGAGAGGGCGGGCTTGCGGGGCAGGGTGTACATAGACAAGTCGAAGAAGTATGCGATGGGCGACAGGTGGCTCGACTCCGCCGCGTCGGTTTTCCGCTCGATGTATTTTGACGTTTCGGTTGACGAGGGGCGCGGGCTTTTCGACTACTATTCGCGAATGGACGCCGCCGCGGAGGCGTATGCGCGGGGCATGTCGGCGGGCGAGGTTGCGTATGCCTCCGTTCCCGATTTGAGTTGGCAGACGCTTGTTGTGGGCGACCCTTTGTACGCGCCGTTCAAGGTGGGGCTTGACGTGCAGTTGGCGGCTCTCGAACGCGGGGAAATCGACGGGCTTTCGCAGTATGTCGTGCTGCGCGAGGCGAACAGACGGTTGGCGAAGTGCGCGGGCGCGGAGGAGGTCTCTAAATACATAGAGTCGTGGGTGGGGCGGATTCCCGACGACGCGCTTTTAATGCGTCTGATTGACGACGGCTACGGCGACTCTTTGCGCCATGCCGACGCGCTTCTTACGCGCGGCATATTTTCCGCGCCCGACAAGTTGGGCACGGCGTTTGCGCTTGCGCGGTTTTTCGAGTCGCGGAAAAAATATGCGGAGGCGATGTCGGTTTACGAGAGGCTTCCGCTTTCGCTTTCCGACGCGTTCAAGCGGGCGGTCGTTGCGCGGGCGGCGGGGCTTTCGGCGAAATCGGGATTGCCGCTTTCGGAAAAGTTTGCGTCGTTGAAGCGCAGGTTCGAGGAAATCGACGCCGCCGTCCGCGCGAAGGCCGCCGCCGAGAAGGCGCGGAAGGACGCGGAACGCGCGGGGAAGTCCGCCGCGCCAGCGAAGAAGTAGGGCGGCTGGGTGCTTTGGGGGCGCGTATTTTTTCGAAAAATTTTAATCGACAAGCGCGTTTTCGGTTTCAAACTCCTCCCTCCGTAAAAATTCAAAAGTCTGTAATACGGTATTTTTATGTGCAAAAATAGTCGGATATTAAACAGAATTGCGGTGGGCGTGCTTTTCTTCAATCAGGGCTTGGTTTTTTCGGCATGGGCGACGCGCATTCCCGATTTCAAGGCGTCGCTGAACCTCGACGACGCCACGTTGGGCTCTATACTCTTTGCTATTCCGCTCGGACAGATGTCGGTGATGATGTTGTCGGGCTGGCTTGTGGCGAAGTTTTCGAGCGCGAAGATTGTCCGCATTGCGGGCGTGCTGTACCCCGCGATGCTTTTTGCGATGACTTGCGCCGGCTCAATCTCGACGCTTTTCGCCGCGCTTTTCCTCTTCGGGATTTCCGCGAACATGTCGAACATTTCAATCAACACGCAGGCGGTGGACGTCGAGCGCATCTACGGGCGTTCGGTGATGGCGTCGTTCCACGGGTTGTGGAGTTTGGCGGGCTTTTTCGGCGGCGTTTTGAGCGCGTTGCTTGTGGGCTTCGGCGTCGGCGTGCTGCCGCACTACATAGGGGTGAACGTGTTTACATTCGTCTCGCTGCTGCTTGCCTCGCGCTACTTCGTTGTCGAGGATTTCGCGCCGGAGGCCGACACCCGCACGCGGAGCTTTTGGCGTCCGACGCCCTTCATTCTCTTCTTGGGAGTGATTGCGTTTTCTTGCATGAGCTGCGAGGGCGCGATGTTCGACTGGAGCGTAATTTTCTTCCGCGACGTCGTGGGAACGCCTCCCGACACAAGCAGAATCGGCTTCATTTCGTTCATGTCGGCGATGGCTACGGGGCGGTTTGTCGCCGACTTCCTGATAAACCGCTTCGGGCACTTGGCGGTTTTGCGGATAAGCGGCGTGCTGATTGCCGCGGGCATGGCGACGGCGATTTCGTATCCGAGCGCGATAACGGGCGCGTTGGGATTTCTGCTTGTGGGCTTCGGGGTGTCGTCGGTAGTGCCCACATGTTATAGTCTGGCGGGGCGTTCGCGCAGAATGCCGTCGGGCATGGCGATTGCGGTCGTTTCGACTGTCGGATTTTTCGGATTCCTGCTTTTCCCGCCGATTATCGGCTACATAGCGCACGTTTCGAGTTTGAGGTTTTCGTTCGCGCTGATGGGAGCGGTCGGAATTTTCGTGACGATAGTTTCGCCCGTGCTGCGCTCGCGCGTGGAAAATTAGCGCGGGGTTTGCGCGGGGAACGGCGGTCTGCAAACAGCCGTTTTTTTTATGCGTCGGGGGAAGGGCGCGACGCATAAAATTTCCGAAAAAAAGTTTGACAACCAAACGGATTAACCATTTGGTTAAACCCTATGATTGAAAAAAATTATGTTGCCGAATTGTCCGAGGGCGTTTGTTCCGACGCGAAGGCAAAGATAATAAAGGCGGCTATCGAGGAGTTTGCGACCTATCCGCTGTCGGCGGCGCGTACGCGCAGCATTGCCGCCACCGCGGGCGTCAATCACGCCGCAATCAGCTACTATTTCGGCGGGAAAAACGAGCTTTATTACGAGACAGTCAGGCAGCTTGCCGACTACATTCACATCTACATGGCGGACTATTTTGCGCGGGGCGCGGAAATCGGAAAGACGAAATCGGCGGCGGACGCAAAGAAGCTCATACTCGATTTCGTGATGAGCCGCGTTTGCGTCGATTCGAAGTCGGACGCGCTTTTGCGCAACACAATAATGATTATCACGCGCGAGGAAATGTACCCCACAAAGGCGTTCGACGTAATCTACGAAAAAATAATCTTTCCGTCTATGAACCTGCTTTCCGAAATGCTTGCGGTGTGCACGCGCGGCAAAAGTTTCGGCGAGCGGGCTTGCATTCTCGCCCACATGCTTTTGGGGCAGATTATGCTCTTCAATTCGGCGAGGCTCGGGTTCAAGCGCGCCATCGGCTGGAAGTCTTTCGGAGACTCCGAGTACAAAAAAGTAGAGAGCGTGTTTGCCGCCACTCTCGAAAAAATCATTTCTTAGAAAAATCCGGAAAAACAAAATTTAGGAAACATCGACAATGAACATGAAAAAGACAGACATCTATATATGTAAATTTGCGGTCGCGCTGATTGCCGCCGCAACGGCATTCGCATCGGGGTGCAAGAAAAACGTAGCGGCGTCGGCGGGGGCTGCGCGTCCCGCGCCTGCGGTTCAGGTAGCAAAGCCCCTGCACAAGTCGGTCGAATTTTGGGACGACTACACCGCGCGTCTCGAAGCCCTTGCGTACGTCGAACTGCGCGCGCGCGTCGGCGGCTATCTTCAAAAAGTCGCCTTCAAGGAGGGCGAATTCGTCAAGGAGGGCGACCTTCTTTTCGTGATTGATCCGCGCCCCTACGAGGCGGCTCTTGCTTCGGCAAAGGCGCAGGTGAAGGAAGTCGAGGCGCGTCTTACGCTCGCAAAAAGCAACACCGACCGCGCGAAGGAGCTTTTCGCCGCAAAGGCGATTTCGAAGGAGACTTTCGAAACCCGCACAAGCGAGCTGCTTTCCGCCGAAGCCGCGCTTCTCGACGCCCGTGCGCGGCTGCGCGACGCCGAGCTGAACCTCGAATTCACGCATATCCGCGCTCCGATTTCGGGCAAGGTCGGCGAGGCAATGGTGGACGCAGGCAACCTCGTTTCGGCGAACTCCACGCTCCTTACGACAATCGTAAAATGCGACGTCATTCAGGCGTATTTCGAAATCAGCGAGCGCGACAATATCCGCTACAAGAACACGGGGCTTTTCAAGCAGATTGACTCCGTTAAAAAGACCGGCCCGAAAACGAAAATCGTGCTGCTCGACGGCAAGACAACCCGCGACGGACAGCTTACATACTTCGACAACAAAATCGGAACGGAGACTTCGAGCCTTACAATGCGCGCCGACTTCGACAATTCCGACTACCTGCTTTCCCCCGGAATGTTCGCGAAAATCAGCGTGCTCGCCGAAAAGGCGCACCCCGTGGTGCTCGTGCCCGAAGACATCATCGGCACGGACCTCGTGAACCGCTATGTCGTAGTCGTCGACAAAAACGACATCGCGCAGTACCGCCCCGTGAAGGTCGGCAGACTGCTCGGCAAGTACCGCGTGATTGACGAAGGCGTTTCGCCCGACGACAGGGTTGTCGCCGTTGGGCTGCAGCGCGCCGCCCCCGGAACGAAAGTCGCGCCCGCCGAAATCAAGTTCGAAGAGGGCAAATAAAAGAGGCAAACGGAAATGAAATTCTCGCACTTTTTCATAGACAGGCCGATTTTCGCGGCGGTCATTTCCATTCTCATCACCCTAATCGGGGTGGTTGGCTATTTCAGGCTTCCCGTTACCCAGTACCCCGACGTTGTTCCGCCGCAGGTCTCGGTTTCGACAAGCTACCCCGGGGCGTCGCCCGAAATCCTCATGGATACGGTCGTCGCGCCGCTCGAACAGGAAATCAACGGCGTCGAAAAAATGATGTACATGTCGAGCCAGTGCAACGCCGACGGCTCGGTTTCCATCACCGTTACATTCGAGCTCGGCACGAACATCGACATCGCGCAGGTTCAGGTTCAGAACCGCGTCTCGATGGCGACTCCCCGACTCCCCGACGACGTGCGCAACATCGGCGTTGTCGTCAAGAAGAGGTCGCCCGACATGCTCGTTGTCTGCAACCTCTATTCGCCCGACGGCAGCCGCGACAAACTGTACCTCACCAACTACGCAATCACGCAGATGGTCGACAGGCTATCGCGCATATACGGCGTCAGCGACGTCAACATTTTCGGCAAGCGCGAATACAGCATGCGCGTGTGGCTCAACACCGACAGGCTTGCGCACTTCAACATGAACGCCTCGCAGGTAGTGTCGGCTTTGCGCGAGCAGAACAAGCAGGTTGCAGCGGGCAAGCTCAACCAGCCGCCGCTCGCCAACCCGAACGTCGCGCACGAGCTTATCATCAACACGCAGGGGCGTTTGGCGACTCCCGAAGAGTTCGAAAACATCATCATTAAATACACGCCCGACGGCAAGACGGTGCTGCTCAAAGACGTGGCGACAATCGAGCTCGGCGCGTACACTTACAGCGACGAATCCTCCATGAACGGCATGCCGTGCGTGGGTATGGGCATCTACCAGCTCCCCGGAACGAACGGCATCAACACCGTAAACAACATCTACAAGGCGCTCGACGAAATGCGCAAGGAGTTCCCCGCGGGCGTGGACTACAAGGTGACGCTCGACAACACGGAATACATCCGCGCGTCGGTCTCGGCCGTGTACCACACGATTTTCGAGGCGATTCTGCTCGTCGTTTTTGTGATGATGCTGTTCCTGCAAAACTGGCGCGCGGCGGTGATTCCGCTTTTCGCGATTCCCGTTTCGCTCGTGGGAACGTTCTTCTTCATGTACCTGTTCGGGTTCTCGATTAACAACCTTTCGCTGTTCGGCTTGGTGCTTGCAATCGGCATCGTCGTTGACGACGCAATCGTCGTCGTCGAAAACGTGGAACGCAACATGCGCGACGGTCTCGACGCGAAGGAGGCTACGAAAAAGGCGATGACGCAGGTGCAGGGCGCGCTGATTGCAATCGTGCTCGTGCTTTCGAGCGTGTTCGTCCCGACGGCGTTCATCGAGGGCATTTCGGGGCAGTTCTACCGCCAGTTCGCGCTGACAATCGCGGTTTCGACAATTCTTTCGGGCATTGTTTCGCTTACGCTTTCGCCCGCGCTCTGCGCAATCATGCTAAAACACACAGACAAGCCCGACTGGTTTACGCGCATCTGGAACGCGCTCTTCGGCTGGTTTTTCAGGGGCTTCAACGCGGGCTTCGAGTGGGTCGCCGACAGGTACGGCGCGTTCGTTGCGCGGATTGTCCGCATGTCGGCGCTGTTCCTCATTCTCTACGCGGGGCTGCTGGGGGCTACGGCCTACCTTTTCCAAAACACTCCGAGGGGCTTCATTCCCAAGCAGGACACGGGCTACATCTTCATCACCGCGCAGCTGCCCGACGGCGTTTCGCTTGCGCATACGGAGGCTACGCTTTCCAAAATACAGTCGCTACTCCAAAAGGTCGACGGTATCCAAGACTTCATGTGCGTGGCGGGCTTGAACGGCGCGAGCTTCTCGAAGTCGTCGAACGCGGGCGCGATTTTCGTAAAGCTCGCCCCGAAGGATTCGCGCATAAAGCAGGGAATCACGCTCGATAGAATTATCGGCAAGGTTTCGGGCATTTTGCAGGCGCAGGTTCCCGAAGCCTCGACGTTCGTCCTCACGCCCCCCGCCGTCAACGGCATCGGCATGGGCGGCGACTTCAAGGCGATGGTTCAGGACAGAATGGGCTTGGGCATTTCGGCGGTCGAAAAATACACGCGCATGATTGCCGCAAAGGCGATGTCGCGCCCAGAAATTTCGCTCGCGTTCACGACATACCGCGTGTCGTCGCCGCAGCTCTATGTCGACATCGACCGCGAGCGCGCGCAGAAGCTCAACGTTCCGATTTCGTCGATTTTCAACACAATGCAGTTCAATATGGGCTCGGTGTACGTAAACGACTTCAACATTCTCAACCGCGTCTACCGCGTGATGGCGCAGGCGCAGGGCGCGCAGCGCACCGACATCACCGACATCTACAACATGAAAGTGCCGAACGTCCGCGGCGTCAACGTGCCGCTCGGCTCGGTCGCGACGGTGTCGCGCACAATAGGGCCGGACAGCGTGGGACGCTACAATCTGTATCCGTCCGCCGAAGTCATGGGCAACGTCGCTCCGGGGTACAGTACGGGGCAGGCTATGGCGGCAATAGAGCAGGTCGCCGCCGACGTGCTCCCTGCGGGCATGGGCATCGACTGGACCGACTTGGCGTTTCAGGAAAAGCGCGTGGGCAACACGGCAATCGTGATATTCGGCATATGCGTGCTCTTCGTGTTCCTGCTGCTTTCGGCGCTGTACGAAAGCTGGACTCTGCCGCTTGCGGTTATCCTCGTAGTCCCGCTGGTGTTGCTGTTCGCGATAGGCGGCGTAGACTTGCGCGGCATGGACAACAACATCATGACGCAAATCGGCTTTGTCGTTTTGATAGGTTTGGCTTGCAAAAACGCCATTCTTATTGTCGAATTCGCAAAACAAAGACAGGAAAAGGGGGAAGATGTTGTCTACGCGGTCAAAATGGCTTCGCGCAACAGACTGCGCCCCATTCTAATGACATCGTTCGCGTTCATTCTGGGCGTCGTGCCGCTCGCGTTCTCGGAGGGTTCGGGTTCGGAACTCCGTCAGGCTCTGGGTACGTCGGTGTTCTTCGGAATGCTGGGCGTCACGATTCTCGGACTGATGTTTACCCCGATTTTCTTCTATGTAATACGCAGAAAATACACAAACAAACAGGCGTAAAAAAATGAAAAAACACTTGAATACTTTGATTGCAGGGGCGGCGGCTCTCGCGCTCGCGGGCTGCATGGTCGGTCCCGACTACGTCCCGCCGACCGCCGAAATCGCGAAGCAGGACCTCTCCGAAGAGCACTTCTTCCGCGACGACGGGCTTTGGAAAGAGGCGGCTCCCGCCGAATCGCTCCCCAAGGGCGACTGGTGGAAAATCTTTAACGACCCCGTTCTGAACTCGCTCCTCGAACAGTGCAAAAAGAACAATCCGTCGCTGTCGGCGGCGTTCTACCGCGTGGAGCAGGCGCGCCAAAACGCCCGTATGGACGAGGCGCAGCTGTACCCGCAGATGAACGGCAACGCGTCGTTCATGCGCACGGCGACCTCCAAGAACCTCACCCAAGCCTACTCTCGCTACGACAAGTGGACGACGGGGCTTGGCATGACGTGGGACTTGGACTTGTTCGGGCGCGTCATGAGCATTATCGAATCGGACGTCGCCACCGCCCAGGCGACCCTCGACGCCTACAACAGCCTCATGCTTTCCATGCAGGCGCAGGTTGCGAAATCGTATTTTTCAATCCGCCAGTACTACTCGGAAGTGGAGCTGCTTGAACGCACTCTCGAAGTCCGCAAAGAGCAGACGAAGCTCATTTCCGACAGGGTAAAGCTCGACTTCGCAAGCGACCTCGACTTGCAGCGCGCAATAGAGCAGGAGGCGGAAGCCGCCGCCCAGCTTTCGTCGGTGCGCTCGAATATCGCAAAAGCCCGAAACAACATCGCAATACTCGTGGGCACAACGCCCTCGAAGCTCGTTCTCGACGACGCGCCCCTCGGCGACGTCCTGCCGAAGCTTCCCGCCGCAGTGCCCTCGCAGCTGCTCGAACGCCGTCCCGACATCGCCGCCGCAGAGCGCGAAGTCTACGCGGCGAACGCGAGAATCGGCGCGGCGCAGGCGGCGTTCTTCCCGACCGTTTCGATTTCCGCAAATACCGAGCTTTCGGCGAACAAAATAGACAAACTGCTTAATTCGAGCAGCTTTGCGTGGGGCGTAAGCCCGCAAATCTATATCCCGATTTTCCAGGCGGGACGCATTTACGCGCAGAAGCAGGTTGCCCTCGCCGCGCACAAGGAGACGCTCGAAAACTACAAGGCGAAGGTCTTGTCGGCAATCGGCGAGGTCGAAAACGCGATGTCGTCGATAAACAATCTTCGCGACGAATACGCGAAACGCTCCGCCGTCACCGACGCCTCCAAAAAGGTCTACGAACTTACCCGCAAACAGTACGACTTGGGCTTTGTTGACTACTTCTCGGTCAGCGACGCTTCGAGGCTTGCGCTTGCCAACGAACGCACGCAAATCAGCCTGCGCGGCGACAGATTCAAGGCGTGCGTAGACTTCATCGCGGCAATCGGCGGCGGTTGGGAGCTTCCCAAAGACGACGACGATTCCGCCCTCCGCAACGACATCAAGCCCGACTTCTACGAACGCGCTTCGGACTACGCGCCCGAATCCGCAAAATAGGCTCGAACTGTCGCGCCACGCGCGGCGCGGCAGGCGGGAGGCGACGCTTCCGCGCTTGCCGCAAAAAAACGCCGAATCCCGCAAAGGGGCTCGGCGTTTTTTGTTGATTGGGCTTATTCGAAAATGTCAGCGAATGATTTTCGGGGAAATCAGGAAGTCCAGCGCCCAAAGCCCGTATTCGATGTCGTGCGAGGGCGGCTCTTCCATTGTGAGCGACGCCAGCGTGCACTTGTCGAATATCGCGCGTCCGCCGCGCTTTGTTCCCGCAAGCAGAATGTCGGCGAGGTTTTCGAGAAACGGGTTGTGCGAAACTATCATCAAATCCTTCCCGAAGCACGAGAGCGACGCCACAAGCCGCGCGGCCTCGTAGGGGCTGTCTTCGGGGGTTATTGAGGGCGTGGGCACAAGCTGCGCGCCCATGGCGGTGCGCTCCCTGAAAATCCGCGCGGTCTGCTCTGCGCGGACGTAGGGGCTGTGCCAAATCTGCACGACATCGTAGAATTGCGAGGCGTCAACGGCGGCGGCGAGCTTTTCCACCTGCCCGATTCCGTGTTCGCTCAGTTCGCGCTCGGCGTCCGGCCAAGTGTCGCGGGCTTTTGCGTGCCGAAGCAGAAACAGTTTCATGCATGTCCTTTTTTATATCGTTTTTGAGTAGCGTTGCGCGCCCTTTGCGAGGCGTCCGTCGAAAAGCATTGCGATGTTCCGCAGGAAAAGCCTGCCGAGCGGCTCGACTTCGAAGCCGTCGGGCGACGTTTTCACAAGCCCGTCGCGCTCCATTTCCGCCAGCTTCGGAAGCGCCGATTCGAAGACTTTTTTGAAGTCCACTCCGTAGTTCCCGTAGCATACTTTCAGCGAGCACATGACGTCCATGATTATCCCGCGCCTTATGATGTCGTCGCCGTCGAGGATTATCCCGCGCTCAATCGGCAGCTCGCCGCGCGAAAGCGCGTTTTCGTACGCCGCCATGTCCTTGAAATTCTGGCGGTACGACGTCTTCGTTTCGGAAATCGACGTAAGCCCGACCGCGAAAGTGTCAAGCCCCGCGCGGGTTGTGTAGCCCTGAAAATTCCTGTGGAGCGTGCCGTTTTTGCGGGCGGCAATCAGGGGGTCGTCGGGTTTCGCAAAGTGGTCGAGCCCGACGTATTCGAAGCCGTTTTTCTCGAAGAAATCCTTTGCCAGCAGGAAGATTTCGACCTTTTCTTCGGGTGCGGGAATGCGGAAATTTTCGAGCGTTTTCTGGACGGGCTTTATCCACGGAACGTGCGCGTAGCCGAATAGCGCGACGCGCGTCGGGTTCAGCGAAAGCGCGTCTTCGAGCGTCTTTTCGAAAGTCTTTGCCGTTTGCAGGGGAAGCCCGTAGATGAGGTCTATGTTAAGCTCGGCGACGCCCGCGTCGCGCAGCCATTTTGCGGCGGCGGCGTTCGTATCCTGCGGCTGTATTCTGTTGACCGCCTTTTGCACTTCGGGGTTCGTGTCCTGAATGCCCATCGAGGCGCGGTTCAGCCCGATTTTCACGAACTCGCGCACCTTGTCTTCGGTGAGCGTGCGCGGGTCGAACTCGGCGGAAAATTCGCAGTCGGCGTCAATCGAAAAGTATTTGCGCACGAGTTCCCCGATTTTCCCGATTTGCTCGACCGACGGCAGGTTGGGCGTGCCTCCCCCGAAATGTATTTGTTTGAGGGCGCGTTTGGGAAGCCCCGCGTCGCGCCACAGTTCGAGTTCGCGGCGGAGAAGCTCTATGTAGGCGTCGATTTTCGACGGGTCGCGGCAGACGCTCGACGTGCAGCCGCAGAAGCGGCACAGCGACTCGCAGAACGGAATGTGAATGTAGAGCGACGCGGGCGAGTCCGCGCCCAACGCAAGCTGGGCGAGCCGCCGCTTGTCGGCATCGGCCGAGAAGTGCGGCGCGGTGGGGTACGAGGTGTAGCGCGGCCCCGCAGTTTCGTATTTTGCTATGAGTTCCCTTAGATTTTTCATTGCTCGAAGCTCCTTACCGCGCGGCACATCGCCTCCACGTTTTCGATTTTCGCGTCGGGGCGAATGCCGTGTCCGAGGTTGAAAATGTGGCGTCCGAACGGGAGCATGTCGGCGACTATTTTTTTCGTAAGTTCGGCGGTCTTTTCGGGCGTCGAGTTCGACAGCGTTTCGGGCGGCAGGTTGCCTTGCAGGCAGTAGGGCGTTGCGCCGCATCTAAGCGACGGCAGCGGCGCGGCGGAGTCTACCGAATACACGTCCGCGCCCAGTTGCGAGACTTCCGCGAACCTCCCCGACATGTGCGGCGCGAAGACTATCGTGCGCGTGCGCCCGTCGAGCTTGTCGAGTATGTTTTTGATGTGTCCGCCGGACAGTTTCCCGTATTCGTCGGGCGGCGTGAGCGACGCGTGCGAGTCGAAAATCTGGACGCCGTCAAGCCCGCATTCAATCTGCATTTTCAGATAGTCGGAGAGCGCGTCTTCGAGTGTTTCGGCGAGCATTTCGAAAACGCCGCGCCTTTGCGACAGGAAGTTTCGGAAGCGCGGAAACGTCTTCGAGCTTTCGCCCTCAACCATGTACGCGGCAAGAGTGAACGGCGAGCCGCAGAAGCCCAGCACCGCCTTCTTGGGAAGCGCGCGGCGCAGCAGTTTTGCGTTCTCGAAAACGTAGGCGAGCCTTTCGCGGATTCCGCCGATGTTGTCGCGCATTTCGCGCACGTCGTCTTCGGTCTCCACCCTGCGCTCCATGAGAATGCCGCCCGCGTCCTTGAATTTGTAGGGGAAGCCGAGGGCTTCGGGAATTACGAGAATGTCGGAAAAAATTATCGCGCAGTCGAAGTCGAACCTCCTGATTGGCTGCAACGCCGCCTCCACCGCGATTTCGGGCGTCCTGACGATTCCGAGGAAGCCGTGTATTTCCTTCAACCGCCTGTATTCTGGCAGATAGCGTCCCGCCTGCCGCATGAGCCAAAACGGCGGGCGTTTGAATTTTACGCCCGCGCATGTTGCGTGGAATAGCTCGCGCGAGTCTGGCATGGTGTTTTCGGTCATTTCCGTATTTTCCTGAACAAAATTTTTTCGATGTTTTCGGTTCTTTTAAACCGCAGAATTTTAAGCATTGCGTAGTAGAAAACGCACGCCACGGGTATCACGACCGCGCACACTGCGAACGCGAGCGTCTTGCCCGAAAGCGTTTCTGCAAGCGCGTTCCGCGCCGCGACCACCGCGCACGCCATCGCCGCCGACGCCGCCACGATTTTCAAAATCTCGCGGCATTCGCCCGAAGTTCCGCTCTTGCGTTTCAGCTTGGCGTCGAGCATAAGCGCCTGCAACGCCGCCGCCCCCACGTTCGCCCCCGCAAGCCCCGCCGCTCCGAACGGGAACATCAGCGCAAGCGACAGCGCGACGTTTGCGGCAAACGCCCAGTACGACACTTTCACGGGCGTGCGCGTGTCTTTTGTAGAGTGGAATCCGCGCGTGGCGAATGTCGAGAGCGCGAAGAAAGGCAGCCCTATGACGCTTACAATCAGCACGGGCAGGCAGACGTCTACGTCCTTCGTCCCGAACAGACCCCACTCGAAAAGCAGGGCCAAGATGTCGCGTGAAGTCGCGATAATCCCGAACATTGCGGGTATTGCGATTCCCATCGTCACAACAAGCCCGTTTGAGTACTCGCGCCTGAACTCGGCGCCGGAGTCTCCCAGCTTTGATAGTTTCGGGAAATAGACCGTCGCGATTGCGAGCGTGAACACTCCCAGCGGAAATTCGAGAATCCTGCTCGAAAGGTAGAGCGTAGGGAGAGCCGCGTCGTTGAGGAACAGCGCGAGCATTTTCGAGACAAACACGTTCAGCTGGAACACCGCCGCCCCCACGAGCGCGGGCAAAAACAGCGCGTACAGTTCCGACAGCGCGGGCGACGGCGAGAGGTCGAACGAAAATTTCCAGCCGCATTTCGACAGCCAGTACGCGGGCAGCGCAAGCTGTATGAAGCCCCCCGCAAGCCAGCCCGCGCACATGCAGTACGCAATCGAAACCGCGTCTTCCGAGCCGAAGAGCGCGACTCCCGCCGCAAGCCCGCCTATAATCGAGAGGTTGTGCAGAGCCGGCGTAATCGACGGAACTCCGAACGAGCCGAGCGCGTTCAACGCCCCCGAAAACACCGCCGCAAGGCACACGAGCGTAAGGTAGGGCATGAGCACCGCCGAGAAGCTTGCGCCGAGGAGAAACCTCTGCTGTTCGGCGTCGAAAAACTGCGCCGCGCACACCGCCGCCAGCGACCCCAGCACGGCGAGCGCCGCCATCAAAATTCCGCCGCGCGTGAGCACCCTGTTGAGGAACGCGAACGCGCTTTCCCTGCCGTCGTTTTTGAGCGTCTGCGAGAAAATCGGAATCAGCGCCGAAGTCAGCGCGCCCTCGCCGAGGAGTCTGCGGAAGAGGTTGGGGAGGGTGAATGCGAATGTGTATGCCGCGCTAACCGCGCCGATTCCCATGTACGCCATTGTGGCGGAGTCGCGCACAAGCCCCATCACGCGCGAGCCGACCGTCCCGAACGACACTTTCGCAATGTTTTTCAAATCCGCGCCCATGCTATCCGCGTTTGAATTCGTCGAGCTTTCTGTGGATCGTGCGGCGGCTGATTCCGAGCATTTCCGCCGCCCTGCTTTTGTTTCCGCCCGAAGCCTCCAACGCCTTTCTGATAAGCTCCGCCTCGTTCTCTTTTTTCGAGAGCGTCGGGCTTTCGTGCCGCGGCGGAAGCGTGAATTTCGGGTCGAGGTCTTTTGCCACGAGCCTGCGGGCGGGGCTCATTACCACGATGTTTTCGGCGAAATTTCTAAGCTCCCTGATGTTGCCATGCCACTCGTATTTTTCGAGAATGTCGAGAGCTTCGGGCGAAATTTCCACGGGCTCTACGCCGTTTTCGCGCGCGTAGTAGCCTATGTACGATTTCAGCAGCGGCTCTATGTCCTCCCTGTGCTCGCGCAGCGGCGGAATTTTTATTTCCACAACGTTCAGGCGGTAGTAGAGGTCTTCGCGGTATTCGCCGCGCTCGCTCATGGCTTTGAGGTCTTTGTTTGTGGCGCACACAACGCGCACGTCCACCGTAATGCTCTGCGTGCTGCCGAGCCTTTCGAAAGTCTTTGTCTCCAAAAAGCGCAAAAGCTTGACCTGCGTCTGCGCGTCGATTTCCCCGATTTCGTCGAGGAAGATTGTGCCGCCGTCCGCCGCTTCGAAGCGTCCTATTCTGCGCTGGGCAGCGCCCGTGAACGCGCCCTTTTCATAGCCGAAAAGCTCGCTTTCAAGGAGGTTTGCGGGAAGCGCGGCGCAGTGGACGGGAAGGAAAGGCTTGTCCTTGCGCGGCGACGACGAGTGTATGAGGCGGGCGATTAGCTCTTTGCCCGTTCCCGTCTCGCCCGTAATCATGACTGTCGCCTTTGAGTGCGCAACCTGAACCGCCTTTTCCACCACTTCGCGCATTTTTTTACCCGTGGCGATAAGGCAGCCCGTCTCGACGTGCTTTGTGGCGACCACCGCGTCCTCCCCGTGCGATTTCTTCACGGCGGCGACGTGCTCGCGCTTCTTGATGTCAGCCTCGCTTTTCTGCGCGTCGCGCCTGTCGAGCGCGTCGGAGAGCGTTTTTTCGAGCCTGTCGATGTCTACGGGCTTCGCGAGAAAATCCGTAGCTCCGTGCTTCATTGCCTCCACCGCGGTTTCCATGTTCCCGTACGCCGTGAGCATTATGCAGACGGGCTTTTCGGGCATGGAGATTGTCTTGTCTATCACGCTCATGCCAGACTTTCCCGCCATGCGGAGGTCGGTAATAACGGCGTCGAAAGGTTCGGCGTCGAGCATTTTGATTGCCTCGTCGGCGTCTGCGGCGGCGAAAACGTCGTATGAATCGGCGAGAACCGCGGACAGCCCGTCGCGCGTGTGTTTTTCGTCGTCAACTATGAGAATGCTTCGCATAAAAAATCTACATGCAGATTAGCACGAGCGAGCCGTCGTTTACAACATCAAAAAGCTCCGCAACGTCCGCGTTTTTTAGCAGCAGGCAGCCGTGGCTGTTGGGTGTTCCCAGTTTGTCCTCCTGATTCGTCCCATGAATGTAGACGTAGCGGGCGTAGGTGTCTACGTCGCCGCCCGCGTTCACGCCGTTCTCCAAGCCGCGCAGACGCATGATTCGCGCGGTGATGAGGTTCTTCTTTTGTTCTTCGGGCGTCTGCTCGCAAATCAGCCCGCAGGGGACGCGCCCGCGGAAAACCGTGTCGAGCGGGGCGTCTGCGCCGATTTTTCCGTCGATTTTATGAAGCCCCGTCGGAGTGCCGAGAGAGTCCCTTACGCAGCTCGTCGCGGCGCGCGATGTCGATATGGGGTAGGTCTTTAAAAGCGTGTTTTTTGAAAAAACGTAAAGTTTTTGCTCGCCAATCGACGCGTATATAAGATATTTCGAAGGTTTTACATTCAGCCTATTGCAGGCTTCCAACATTTTAGCTAAAAAAATATTCATGAATAAAAAGTATAAAGTTGCTATCGTGGGCGCGACCGGCGCCGTCGGACAAGAACTCATAAAGCTTCTTTTCAAAAGAAACTTTCCAATGGAGTCTCTGACATTAATGGCATCGTCGCGCTCGGCGGGCAAGGAAATAAAATTCGAAGACAAAACTTTTATCGTCGAGGAGGCAAAACCCGAATGCTTCTCGCGCTTCGACATCGCCATTTTCTCGGCGGGCGGCACGCCCTCCAAACAGCTCGTCCCCGAATGCGCAAAGCGCGGGTGCATCGCAATCGACAACAGCTCGGCGTTCAGAATGGACCCCGACGTCCCGCTTATCGTGCCCGAAGTCAACCCGCACGCAATCAAGGGGCACAAGAACATCATCGCCAACCCGAACTGCACGACGGCGATTTCTCTCATGGCTCTCTGCCCCCTCCACAGGGAATTCGGCTTGAAGCGTTTCTTTGCCGCTACATATCAGGCGGTGTCGGGCACGGGCGTCGCGGCGATGGAGGAACTCAAAGCCCAGAACAGGGCGATTGTAGAGGGCACAAAGCCCGAAGTAAGCGTCTATCCCTACCAGATTGCCTACAACGTCATTCCGCATGTGGACGTTTTCCTCGACAACGGCTACACGAAAGAAGAGCTTAAAATGCTCAACGAAACCCGCAAGATTCTCGAACTTCCGACCGTTCTCAATTCCACAACATGCGTTCGCGTTCCCGTAATGCGCGCGCACAGCGTGGCAATCAACGCCGAGTTCGAAAAGCCCGTAGACGTCGAACGCGCAAGAGCCGCCATTGCGGCGTTCCCAGGGGCGGAGCTTGTGGACGACATCGACAACAAAATCTACCCCGTTCCGCTCAATTTCCAGAATAAGGAAAAGTGCGGCGTGGGCAGAATCCGCAAGGATTTGGCGTTCGAAAACGGACTTTCGTTCTGGGTTGCGGGCGACCAACTCTGGAAGGGCGCAGCGTTGAACGCCGTACAAATTGCGGAGCTTATCGCTCACGGCGCTTAGACGGCGCGTGAAAGCACCAGTCTAAGGGCGTTTCGCGCACGCCCCAGACCGCTTACATACGCCAAGTATGCTACGCGCCCTGTTTCGTGCGCAAAGCCGCCCTTATACTGGCACTTTGACGCGCCTAAATAGTGAGTGCTGGCGCACGAAGATTTTAGGTTGTTTTGGGATAAAAGTTTAGTTTATCGGTAAGCGGAGATTCCATGTTGTGGGATTTCCGCTTTTCTTTTTATCCGCGCGTAGCGCGTCTATTTTAATTAGTTTTTCTCTTTGCAAGGAATAATTCCAACGCCAGTAATTGGCGAAGCCAATACGGACTAATCGGGGAAAGGCGCGGTTATAGCCGCGCCGCATTATCACAGAAAGGAACGAAGTTCCGACGGGAGGCGCGACTCGCGCCCGAAGTTCCGTAGGGGGGGCGCGCCTTGCGTCTGCGGCTCGCGCCCGAGCGGGGGGACAGGCGGGAGTTTTCGTGGTAGCGAAAACCGCCTTTTGGG
>OGFM01000581.1_pt1 | contig 29007 bp, 23 predicted proteins | sample 1570871 | NCBI WGS metagenome assembly OGFM01 (sample SAMEA2581957, study PRJEB24529) | metagenome | biome: Human gut stool | place: China | collected 2011
TTATTCTGTTATGCACGGCAATGAACAATTATTTGCTTCCAAGTACAAATTATACCTGCCGACAAAAGAAGAACTGAAAGCGGAGATTGAAACTCAAAAGGCAATGTTCTATCTTCAGCAGCAGGACAATGAAGAAAAGGAAAACGAATAGAATGAGCAAATATAATTCGCTATGGGAATATGTGAGAGATAATGGTAATTCATCTTTAAAGATGACATTTGAGCAAATTCAACAGATTGCAGGAATACCAATCGACCATTCTTTTTTGAAGTATAAAAAAGAGCTTACGGAATATGGGTATAAGGTCGAGAAAATATCTATGAAAGGACAAACTGTTATCTTTAGTAAGATTGATTTATAACTACAAAATAATAAATAGATATATTGTGTGGTAATGCACTTTATATAATTGCAGGATAAAAACGCAATGCACATAGTATGATGTGTTAGAGCTGGTAGGTAGCCCAGCCGTCTGAAAAACATTCAGGTAAGTAACCTGCCCTCCGGGTTGTCCATTCTTGCAAAATACATTTTAGGAGGGTTTCGTTATGGACGAAAGTATCGGAAAACTGACAGTGTATTTTGATGACCCATTTTGGGTTGGTGTATTTGAGCATATAGAAGATGAAAAATTATCTGTATGCAAGATTACATTTGGAGCAGAACCAAAAGATTATGAAATATTGGAATTTGTTCTGAAATATTACAGTCAGCTCAAATTCAGTCCGGCTGTTGATGTGACGGTCAGAAAGGAAACGACAAATCCAAAACGAATACAAAGGGAAGCACGAAAGCAGACCGCTGAGTATGGTATTGGAACGAAGTCGCAACAAGCCTTGCAACTGCAAAGAGAAGAACATAAACTGATGAGGAAAACAATCAGTAAAGAGAAACGAGAAGCAGAAAAGCAACGCAGATATGACTTGAAACAACAGAAACGAAAGGAAAAGCATAGGGGCAGATAATGCCCCTATCTCTTTTGGGAAGTAGCAAATGATTGAGGTGTTAGCAAATTACGACACCTCTTTTCTTTTGCGAAAAACCTACTTGAAAAATTTTTCGTATCAGGTATAATAAAACTATCGAAAGCAAACTGCTTCCGATAGAAAAGAAAGCGAGGTGCAGGTATGAGAAGCAAGAGTCCTGAACTTATGAGTGAGATAAAAAAGTATATCGAGGATTATTACCTGCAAAACAGACAATCCCCATCGACTACAAAGATTGCTGAAGCGGTTGGAATTGCCAGAGGTACAGCATACAAATACTTGGTAGAAATGGCTGAGAAGAATATGATTGAGTACGACGGACAGGAGATTAGTACCAATGTGACCCGTAAGTACAGTGGCGAACAGACACAGACACCGATTGTAGGTTCTATTCCTTGTGGCAGTCCTCAGTATGAGGAAGAAAACATTGAAGAATATGTATCGCTTCCTACTGCTATTTTCGGCAAAGGAGATTTCTTTATATTAAGAGCAAGTGGTCAGTCTATGATTGATGCAGGGATTGATGACGGCGACCTTGTGGTTGTCAAAAAGCAGGTAGAAGCCAACGAGGGCGATATAGTAGTTGCCCTTGTGGATAATCAGAATACATTGAAACGCTACTTCCGAGATGATGAGAATAAGAAAATCATTCTCCACCCGGAAAATAAGAAGATGAAAGACATCATTGTAGATGAGTGCTGCATTCAGGGTGTGGCTTGTCACATCATCAAAGAACTATAACAGAGGACAGACGAATGAGAACACTTGAAGGAATTCGCTATCTAATCAATTTGGATAGTGCGGAAATACAACAGAACTTTGCCGGAGGAGTTGCACCGTCGGACAAGGTGGAGTCGGAGGTGGACACAACTTGAGTATTTATATGTCAAGAGCCGAGTTGGAAGAAATCAGCGAAGGCTTGATAACAGCTTAAATATCTTCAACCACCAGACAAAAGTGGATGAGGATAACAGATTTACAGTCTATGGCATCAGGGATTTAGGTACAGAGCTTAGTCCTATTACAATGCTTGCAAACTCTGAGTTTGTGGTACTTTTAAAGCAGGCAAATACAGACAGTTCAAAGATGGCGGAGGTTATCGGGGTATCAGAGGCACAGCTTCGATTCGTAACCAATACTGCATCGGGAATGGGACTTATCAAGTGTGGTTCTGTGGTGATTCCATTTGATAATCAGATTAGTAAGGATGCAGACCTTTACAGACTGTATAACACCAATATTCACGAGAAGATAGCGATGATGAAAAAGGAAAAACTACCGGAAAAAGTAATTGAGAGGAGTGGAGAATCTTGATATAATTAAATATAGTGATTTAAAAAGGTTTATAATTTCTCGCTAAAATGGTAAAAATGACATTGTGACACCACTGGTGACACAAATTAGCTGGACGAATCACTTGCTGATAATGTCGGGATGTAAGACAGATGAGGAAAGAGAGTTCTATATCCGTCTATGCATCAAGGAAAATTATTCTAAAAGACAGTTGGAGAGACAGTTAGATAGTGGATATTATGAAAGATATATGTTATCAAAGGAAACTTTGTTACTAGAATCAGTTAAAAAGTTGGGAGAAAACCCATTTTTAGATTCATATGTTATGGAATTTTTGGATTTGCCAAATGAGTTTCATGAGAATGATTTGCGAAAAGCTTTAATCAGAAACATGAAGGATTTTATTTTGGAATTAGGAAAAGATTTCGCGTTTATTGATGAAGAATATAAGGTACAGGTTGGTGGTGATGATTTTCGAATTGATTTATTGTTTTATCATAGAGGATTACAGTGCCTTGTAGCAATAGAACTTAAAATAGGCAAGTTCAAGCCTGAATATATATCTAAGTTGGATTTTTATCTTGAAGCATTGGATAGACAGGTGAAAAAAGAGAATGAAAATCCTAGTGTAGGGTTGCTTCTGTATGCAGCTAAGAATGATGAGGTGGTAGAGTATGCTATGAGCAGAACTATGTCACCGATGTTGGTATCACAGTATCCGCTACAGTTACCAGATAAGGCAGTTCTTGAAAAGAAATTGCAACAACTAGTTAATATTCCACAGATTGAGGATTAAGAGAAATTTATAAAATAATAAGTTAAGAAGTCGTTAGGGTTAAATACCTTAGCGGCTGTTTTTTTACCCATTTTTGGGTAATGGATGTAGAAAGAAGGTGAGAACATTGAAGATAAAGAAAGTGGATGACAAGCCAATGGTCATTCACACCAAGGAGAAAGCCAAGATTCATGCCCACGAGCCAAAGGGAGCTAAGATTAAAGGCAGCAACATCTATACAGTAGAGAGAGGTTCTAAGACTATCGGTGATCTATAAGGATGTGTGCAATCCTATCACAGCAGAGTTTCGTGAGGAACTCTATACCAATATCCTTGATGCCTATGCAAGAATCAAGGAACCGGAGAAAAAGGAGGCACAGAAGCAGGACAGAACACAGGAAATGCCGGAGTTTTCCGTAACTGTGACACCTTATGAAAGGGAAGGCAGTAACATCAAAGGACTTGCACGCATTTACTTTGAAAACAGTTTCATTGTAAATAACATCAATATCGTGCAGGGAAGAGGTACAATCAAGACCACGGATAAGGATATAGCAAAGACAGCACTTCTTGCAAAAGGATTTCGTGAGGCAGGGCAGACAGCAGCCAATGCATTCCACACTTTTGCTGACAAGCCGGAGGTGGATTATTCTCAGAAAGAGCAGAAATATCCCATTACAAAGGCGGTGCTGGCACCTATGAAAGCAGTGAAAAAGATGCTTGTATCAATGGAACTTCATTTGGATGCATCTATTGATAAGCTGGATAATCTGGCTATGAATGTGAAGCTTGATAAGGAAAAGCATATGGAGAATATGAAGAAGCAGGAGCAGACAGAGCCGGAGAGGGCTGAAGCAGAGAGAGTGGAAGCAGAGATTGTATATTCACCGATGGTCGCTGAACCGCAGGAGTATCAGTATAATGCAGATGCATTTGAGGCTAGAGGTGTGGATGAGGTGAAGCAGGAAGCGGCACATAAGGAAGTATCGAAGGTAAGAGAAGATAAATCCAGATAGTTTTGAGGGCGTGGGAGAAATCCTGCGTCCTTTTTTAGTGTATGAAAAGGATGGAGAATATTAAGTTGATGAAATTGGAAAATGCAAATTGAAGGCAGTGGTTAGATTCAAAAGGTTCAAAAGGTTCAAAAAATTCACATTACGGTGGTTAGATGAAAATTATTTATGCATTAATCGGAAAAAACTTTGATAAATCGAAAATTGTATTTGAAAATATAAAAGCATTAGATTATAATGTAAATTAAGAATATTTATGAGGACTTTCGAGTCTTTCGACAAGATGGGTAATCCCCATAAGAGAGGAATTGTATGGCTGTATCTTATAACGGATTATGGAAATTATTAATCGACAAGAGTATGAAAAAGATGGATCTCGTTGAGAACGAAAACATTGGAATAAGTAGTAGCACACTAGCAAAAATGAGCAGGGGTGAGACTGTGTCCATGAGTGTCTTGGAGAAGATTTGCATGGAGTTGGATTGTGATTTTGGTGATTTGATTCATTTTGAAAAAGATGAAAGTCAGAAATGATACAGGAGAAGATACTTATGAAACAGGTCGAAGTGAAATATGCTCCAGGAATGAGAATCATTGTTCGTGGTGAAGAATGGTTAGTAAAAAAAGTTGAGACAAATAGTTTAGGAAATCAGACCTTACATGTAATAGGTCTTTCTCAGCTTGTAAAAGATTATGAATCAATGTTCCTTGTGGATATTGAAGATGATATAGAAATTGTTGATCCGGCTAAGGTAACTCTTGTGCCGGATAACTCTGCGTTCTTTAGAAAATCTAAAGTATATATAGAAAGCCAGTGGAGAGGAAAGATTCCAACTGACAATAAGATTCATATTGGTAATAAGGCTGCAATGGATTTGATGTCTTATCAGCTCGAACCAGCGCAGATGGCTTTAAATAAAACAAGACAGAGAATTCTTATCGCGGACACGGTAGGTCTTGGTAAGACACTTGAAGCAGGAATACTTATGTCCGAACTTATTGCACGCGGAAAGGGAAAGAGAATACTTGTTGTAACAGTAAAGAGTATGATGACACAGTTCCAAAAAGAAATGTGGAACCGTTTTACTATTCCGCTTGTGCGCTTAGATTCATCAAGAATTCAAAGTGTAAGAGCAAAACTTCCAACAAACTATAATCCGTTTTTCTACTATGACAAAACGATTATTTCTGTTGATACATTAAAAAATGATTTGGATTATCGTACTCATCTTGAAAATGCATGGTGGGATATTATCGTCATTGATGAAGCACATAATGTTGCAAAAAGAGGAGATAGAAGTTCTCAGAGAAGTAAGCTTGCTTCTCTACTTGCTAATCGTTCAGATACACTCATTATGCTTACTGCTACACCTCATGATGGAAAGGGGCAGTCAGTTGCTTCTCTTATGAATATGTTGGATCCGACTGCAATTGCTGATGAGGAAAACTATACAAAGGATGATATTGAAGGTCTTCTTATCAGACGTTTTAAGAAAGATATTCAGGATCAGGTATCAGGAGCATTTAAAGAACGTGTAATTACGATTGAAAGATGTGCGGCTTCTGCACGAGAAGAAGCAGCTTACGATATTTTTGCAGATATGAAATTACAGATGGACGAGTCAAGGACTAGAGGAAAAGGAATCTTGTTTAAGACTAGTCTTGAAAAGTCACTTTTCTCTTCGCCAGCTGCTTGTATCAAAAGTATTGATGCGAGAATTAGAAAACTTGAAAAAAAATATCCGGATGGTGATATGCCAGACATAGTAACACTGAAAGAATTAAAGGCGGCTCTTGAATTAATCAGCCCTGCGGATTTTTCGAGATATACTAAGTTATTAAAACTTTTGAATAGTACTGAATATGGATGGTCTCCATCGAAGAATAATGACCGTCTCGTAATCTTTACAGAGCGAATCGAAACCATGAGATATCTTGCTGAGAATCTTAAGAAAGATCTTGGGTTAAAGGATAATCAGCTTGAGGTTATGCATGGCGGAATGAGTGATAAGGAGCTTCAGAGAATAGTAGATGAATTCGGTAGAGCAGAATCACCAATTAGAGTTATTGTTGCCTCTGATGTTGCTTCTGAAGGTATCAATTTACATTATCTATCACATAGATTGATTCATTTTGATATTCCGTGGTCATTAATGGTATTCCAGCAGAGAAATGGTCGTGTTGATAGATATGGTCAGACTGAGCAACCAGATATCAGATATATGCTCATAGATAGTGATAATCCGAGAATTAAGGGTGATGCTCGAATCATGGAAATTCTTGTAAAGAAAGAGGAGCAGGCTCTTAAAAATATCGGAGATCCTGCTATGCTCTTTGGGAAGTTTAATCAGGAAGAAGAGGAAACTGCAAAAGTAATTGAAAGCGGAGCAGGAGCAGCGGCTTTCGAAAAGCTTTTGGATTCTGATGAAGAAGAGTTTGATCCATTGGAATTATTAATGGGTCTTGGTGATGAGAAAGAAGTTAAAGTTGAATATAGCGATGAAGAAACTCTCTTTTCAGATATTGACTATCTAAAGAATGCATTGGATATTTTTACTGATACAGAAGAAATAAAATATTCTGATTTATCGAGAACACAGGGGGTGGAAATTAAGCTTACAGACAATGTGAAAAAACGTATTAAAAAGCTTATTCCTCCGGAAGCAATGCCATCCGATGATTATTTGAGACTATCTCCGGATAGGGAGTATTGCTTAAATGATATGAAACGCTGCATGCAGAATGATTTGGCTGAAACTGCATGGCCAGCAACTCAATATCTGTGGAAACTACATCCTATCTTTAATTGGATAGAGGATAAAGCAGGAGTTTTTTACAAAAGAAGTGAAGTACCAGTCTTAGGTTTGACAAATAGTATAGGCGCAGAAGATATACTGTTTATTGTGGCTGGTCTTATACCAAACAGAAAGTCAACAACTGTTGTTGATGAATGGTTTGGTGTGCTTTATAAAAATGATCAGTTTGATAACATCCTTTCAATGAGTGAGGTATTGCAAAAAACACATTTGAATGTAAAGGTACCCAATACACAGAATGTTACTGAAGAACAAATAGAAAGAGGACAGAAACTTCTTGGAGATGTGGTTAATCGTGCTAAAAAGATAATGGCGGACAAATGTGCTGAATATAAAGAGAAGACAGATCCGTACATTTATGAAGAGATGGAAAGATTAGAGCAGTTAGAGCAAAGACATAAAGCTGCACAGCTTTCATTCTTTGATTTGGGAATTCCGGGAATGGAACGTAAAAAGTCAGAGAAAGAGCGCGAAATAGAAGCGATATTTACGAACTTTATGGATTGGGAAAAGGATACTCTGGAAATTGAAGAAAACCCATACATTAGAATTATCGCAGTTGTAACAGGAGTGAGATAACATGGAAATGATTCTAACAGGAATTGAAAATAAAAATGAATATTATACAAACCATTACTTCACTTCTATTTTTCAGGATAATGCTGAAGACACTATAAAGAAGTGGAAGCAAAAAGAGAAGCAAGAAGAAATCCAGTTACCATGGAAAAAGCTTCGCGATGTAAGAACACAGTACTATAACATTCGTGACAGATATCTACGTTCTAAAAATGAAGAAGCGAGCAAACCGATGATTCAGGAGCTAGCGACTCTGTATTTAAAGGCACTGGGATATGAATCTATAAATAGTGTTTCAGAAGAAGTTGCGGATGGATTAAATGTTCCTATCTTTCATGAAGTAACGAAAGCAAATGGAGCACCTTTATTGTGGGCTTTTTTATCTGTTGCAGCAGAACGTGATGACGATATTCTTCAGGGGTATATTTTTGAAAAGAGTGATGATGAGGATGAAAATGGTGCATCTGTTGATATTGTGAATGATGAGATTCTTGCAAAGCTATTTTTCGCGGGCGAGGAGGCTCCTAGATTCATCTTGTTATTTGGAATCAATCAGATTGCGTTAATCGATAGAAACAAATGGAATGAAAAGAGATATCTCCAGTTCATGATGGAAGATATTTATAGCAGACATGAGGAGTCAACATTTATGGCAATGACTGTTCTGCTTCATAAGGAGAGCCTGTGTCCGGCAGATGGTGCAATCGTATTAGATAGTTTGGATGAAAACTCACATAAACATAGTGCCGGTGTTTCTGATGCGCTTAAGTATGCTTTAAGAGAAAGCATAGAGATACTTGGCAATGAAGTTATTTATGATATGAAAACAAGACAGGAAATTAATCTGGAAGAAAATCCTGTAGATGCATCTGAACTTACTTTGGAATGTCTTAGATATATGTATCGTTTTCTCTTTATGCTTTTTATCGAGGCAAGACCAGAACTTGGTTATGCACCTATGAAGTCTCAGACATATGTGCAGGGATATTCTCTTGAAGGTTTACGTGATGTGTGTGATCAAGTAAAGGAAGACAGCGAAGTATTATCGGAGGGATATTACATTGATGATACTCTAAAAAAGCTTTTCCATATGACTTATTATGGTTATCCGGAAAACTTGGAAGAATACAAGAAGGCAATAGAGCAACCATCAATGTATGATGCATTTACTATTGAAGCTTTAAAAGCGCATATCTTCGATCCAAAATATACAAAGCTTATTACGAAGGCAAGACTTAGAAACTGCGCAATGCTTCAGATTGTTGACTTGATGAGTATCTCAAGACCAAGCAGTGCGAAAGAGAGAAGAGGAAGAATATCTTATTCGGATCTTGGTATTAACCAGATGGGCGCTGTTTATGAGGCTCTTCTTAGCTATAGAGGCTTTATTGCAGAGGAAGATCTTTATGAAGTAAAGAGAGCTGGAGATAAATTTAATGAACTAGATGTTGGATATTTTGTAAAAGAGAATGAATTAGTTAATTATGATGAAAAGACCGAACGTGTTCGTTATGAGTCGGGAGAGAAAAAAGGGCAGCTTCGAATGTATGAGAAGGGAACCTTTATTTATCGACTCGCTGGAAGAGAACGTGAGAAGTCGGCATCATACTATACTCCTGAGGTACTTACTAAGTGCCTTGTTAAGTATGCTCTTAAAGAGCTTTTGAAAGATAAGACTGCGGATGAAATTCTACATTTAACAGTTTGTGAGCCTGCGATGGGAAGTGCGGCATTCTTGAATGAAGCAATTAACCAACTTGCAGAAGCATACCTTACAAAGAAACAGGAAGAACTTGGGGAGACCATAAGTTACGATAAACGTTTTGAAGAACTGCAGAAAGTAAAAATGTTTATTGCTGACAGAAATGTATATGGTTGTGATTTGAATCCGGTAGCTGTTGAGTTAGCGGAAGTTTCGTTATGGCTAAATACCATTTATAAGGGCGCCTATGTGCCGTGGTTTGGGACACAGCTTGTAAATGGAAATTCACTTATTGGAGCAAGAAGGCAGGTATATTCCCAGGCTGCATTAGAGTCTGGTAAATGGTATGAGAAGGCTCCTAGAAGAATTATGCCGAATGAGGCACGAACAAGAGACAGACAGCAGAAAAGAACAAAAGAAGTCTACCATTTTCTTTTAGGTGATCCAGGGATGGCTAATTATTCAGATAAGGTAATAAAAAGTCTTGAACCCGATAAGATTAAATACATAAAAGAATGGAATAAAAAGTTTACTTCAAAATTTGATGAAGATGATATAGAAACCGTACTTAGATTATCAGATATTATTGATGATCTTTGGAAACGTACGGTTGAATTAAGAAAAAAAGTTGAGGAAGCCACCTCTGAGTCGCTTAGTATATATGGATATGAGGATAATAATTCTCAAAATCACACAACAATTCGTGAAAAAGATGCTATTTATAAAGAGTTGTTTAAATCAGAACATATGAATAATGCAGGTCCGTATGCAAGATTAAAGGCAGCTATGGACTATTGGTGTGCTTTATGGTTTTGGCCAATTGAAAAAGCGGAATTACTACCTGATAGACAAACGTTTTTCTTTGAAATGTCATTATTGTTAGAAGGAACTATTAGTCCTGTTTCAACTAATGCATCGGGGCAGTTGAGTTTTGTTGATAGTCATGGACATACCTCATATGATGACAATGGAAATGTTAATTTGATGACTGAAGGCACCCAAATTGCATTAGAGTTTCAAGCACAATATGCAACTTTCGGCAGAGTTAATTTGGATGAATTGAGAAAGAATCATGAACATCTAGATATCGCAAATAAGATTGCTATTGAGCAAAAGTTTAATCATTGGGAGCTTGAATTTGCTGACGTGTTTGAAGAAAATGGTGGCTTTGATTTAGTGGTAGGTAATCCGCCGTGGATAAGAAATGAGTGGAAAATCTCTGATGTAGTATCTGAATATGATCCACTTGTTGATATTAGAAAAGGATATAAATATGATCTTGAAGATTTGTTAATCAAAAATTCGGGAATGAAAAATGCGTTATTTAGTCATTATGAGCAGGTTGCTGCAGTACAGAATTATAATGCAGCACCAATGAACTATGACCTGTTGGATAAGCAGCCAGGTAATTTATATAAGCTATTTGCGGTGTCTGCCTGGTGGTTAATGAAGAAGGACGGGTATGTGGGACTGATTCATCCAGAAGGGTTATATGATAATCCATATGGTGAGAGATTAAGGAAAGTTTTATATCCGAAATTGAGATATCATTTCGAATTTATAAATGAGAAGTATTTATTTAAAGATGTAGCACATACAAAGAGGTTTAGTATAAATATAGCGTCAAATATTGATACACCAAGCTTCATAACAATTACTAATCTTTTTGATCCTAAAACTATTGAAGAATGTTTTGAAGAAGATTCGGAAAACGAAGTTATGGGAATAAAAGATGATAAAAATGAATGGAATATTTATGGACATCCTGATAGAAAAATTGTGGTAACTGATGATGTCTTGAAGATAGTGGGAGCAGTATTTGATGGAAAGGCTTCAAATGGAGCGAGAATGCCTGAATTGCATGCAAATAGCTATTTGCATGTATATGAAAAAATCACAGAGCAAAAGAAGTATTTGAAGGATGTACAAGGCTTTTGGTGTAACCAGTTCTATAATGAGACATCGGCGAAAAATGAAGGATTAATTATAGAAAAAGAAGGTAATCCGGATGATGCATCTCAGTTGGTATTCTTGGGACCAAATATTTGGATTGGAAATCCATATAATAAAACAGCGAGATTTCCTTGCGTTGAAAAAAGTGATTATGACAATGTTGATCTTTATGAATTAGATGATAAAACGGGATATCTACCTAGAACTAAGTACTTTTCTACTGATGGGCTTAGAGCCTGTGCACCTTCTTTTGAAAATGGGGAAAAGTATACAAATTCATATAAGATTTTAGCAAGAAGACGTTTGAATCTTTCAATGGAACGAAGTTTGATTTCAGCGATTGTTCCACAAAAATCATTACATGTTCATTCTGTTTTAGGAATTCATGCTGATAAAAAAGAGCAATTGTTAACAATTGCAGCTTGTCTGAATAGCGTTGTATTTGATTTCTATATAAAGACATTTGGTAAAGAAGACTTATATGAAAATACGCTGGGCAACCTGCCATTGTTTGATGGTAAGTTAATAAAATATCTATGGTCAAGAGTGCTCTTACTAAATGCGATTGGTAATGAATATGATGAGTTGGTTGAATATATTCTTCCGAACATTGATGTAAATGATAGCTGGGCAAGAAACAATGAACGATTACCAAAGATGAGTTTTTTCGAGATTCTTTCAGATAAGCATTTTGTAGCAAGTGATTATGCAAGAAGAGAATTATTGTTGGAGATTGATGTACTGGTGTCAATTATGCTAGGCATTAGTATTGCTGATTTGCAAAATATTTATAGATTGCAGTTCCCTGTAATGAAGCAGTATGAAGAAGACACTTGGTATGACATTGACGGAAAAATAGTGTACACTTGCAATAAAAATATTCCTTCTTTATCTAGAAAAGAATGGGAGGATAAAATGGAGCAATCTCAGATAATCACCATAATTGAATGTAATAGTGAGAATGGAATTAAAGAAAAGGAAATTATGTTTAAGGCTCCGTTTATCTGTGCAAATAGACTGAGTGATTATGAAGAAGCATGGGAGAATTTTACGAGGCTTTAATAACTTTTTAGGAGGAAAGCAGGATGTTACCATCAATTCTTGCAAGACAATATCAGGAAGGCCTGATTGATTATATTGATACATCATTTCCGATAACAAACTCGATATTTAAAGGGTCTATTAGAAATATGTTAAATGCGAAAGATGCAGTGTTTCATGAACCATATGTAGCAGTGCGTCTGCCTTTCCGTATTTACGAAGGTGATAAAAACTTATTTGAGGCGATTCATCAGCCATTTAGTCCGTATGTTCATCAGCAAAGAGCCTTTGAACGTCTTACAGGTGAAGATGGTAGATCTACATTAATAGCTACAGGAACAGGTTCAGGTAAAACGGAGTGTTTTCTTTATCCTATTCTTGAGTATTGCTATAAGCATCGTGGTGAAAATGGAATCAAAGCTTTGATCATTTACCCAATGAACGCTTTAGCTTCAGATCAGGCTAAGCGTATTGCGGAGTTAGTTGATGGTAGTGAAGAACTCAAATCTGCTGGGATTCGTGTTGGAATGTATGTTGGAGGTCAGGAGCATTCATCTGTAAAGATGATGCTTCCGGACAAAGTAATTACAGATCATGAGACACTTCTTGCTGCACCACCAGATATTCTTATGACTAACTATAAGATGTTGGATTATCTTTTGGTTAGACCTAAAGATGCAGAGTTGTGGAAGAATAATCTTCCGGACACATTGAAATATATTGCTGTTGATGAACTTCATACTTTTGATGGAGCGCAGGGAACAGATTTGGCGTGTCTTCTTAGAAGACTAAAAGCACGTCTCAATATATTGCCTGGACAGATTTGCTGTATCGGAACTTCTGCGACAATGGGCGCAAAAGATAGTGTAAAGAGTATCCGAGAATATGCTTCTGATGTATTTGGAGAAATGTTTGAGGATGATGCGGTTATTACCGAGGATCGCTTGTCCTCAGCTGAGTTTTTTGCAGGATACGACGTAACTGACTATAAGATACCATCAAGAGAGGAAGCTCTTCGAGTAAAGGAATTATCTTCTGGAGAAGATGAGAAAGAGTATCTTTATGCTGCGGTAGAGTGCTGGCTAGAAGATGGTATTGCAATCGCTAATATCATGAGTGATGATGCAAGGGTTGAACTTGGAAAAAAGCTTATGCATCACAACTTTACGCAGAGTATTATTGCGGAAGCTAAGGGCTCATATATGCAGAATTCTTTTGCATATGAAAACCTAATAAAGAGATTTCCGCTACTGGGGGAGCTGGGAGAAGATCTTGCTTGCATTGTTATTGATGCTTTATATGCTTTGATTTCTCATGCCAGAACGAAAACATCATCGGGCAAACTTCGTCCATTTTTAAATGTCCAGGTTCAGGTATGGATGCGAGAGTTAAGAAGACTTGTTGGTGAAGTGGCACAGAAGGATATTAAATATGCGCTTTCAACAGATCTTAATGAACATCAGGCGAAACATTATTTGCCAGTAATCAATTGCCGTGAGTGTGGACAGACCGGTTGGGCATCTGTAGAAGATAATGGCAGTGTAGAAATAAGAGATATTAGGGCATTTTACAATGCATTCTTCTCTGGTGATTCCAAGGTGAGAATAATGTTCCCACATAAGGAAGGTGAAGAGGCGTTTAATCTTAATAATCGCATGAGGTTATGCCCAGAATGTATGGAGATTATGTTTGATGAGCCAAACACGACCCTTTGTTCAAATGGACATAAAACAATTCCTATTTGGGTACCAGATTTAAAGACGGAAGGTAGAAATAATTCTAAGGCTTATAAATGTCCGTTCTGTAATGGTAAAGGAACAACGTCCCTTATAGGTTTAAGAAGTGCAACTGCCATAAGTGCAGGCATATCGGAGCTGTATGCGTCAAAGTTCAATGATGATAAGAAACTTTTAGCATTTACTGACAATGTTCAAGATGCTGCTCATCATGCAGGATTCTATAATTCAAGGACCTGGAAGTTTGGACTTAGAACTGCAATAACTCAGTTTATTAACATTGATTCTGAAGAGTATTCTTTTGATGAGTTTATTCAGAGGGTTGTTTCTTACTGGAAGAATTATCTGGGTGACGATTACTTTGTTGCTTATTTTATACCTGCAAATCTTACATGGATGCGTGCATACGAGAGAATGTGCAATGAAGGCACACTTCGTAAAGATGAAGATGCAGCTACACTGTTAAGTTTTGTAGAGCAGAGATTTAAATACGAAATCCTTATGGAGTACGGAATCCTTTCAAGAATCGGAAGAACTCTTGAAAAGGCGGGCTGTTCGGTACTCTCTTTCGAGTACGAAAAAGCAATTCCAGGAATAATGGAAAGGGTTGCTAACGAAGTAGGTAGATTACAGAGTGCAGATGTAGAAACATTTACAAGAATGGTACTAGGTGTTTTATATCAGATGAAAACAAATGGTGCCTTTACTTACTATGCTTTTGAGCAATTCATTAATAATGGAGCTAACTATTATCATCTTTCTAATGAACGTAAAAAGTGGCTTCCTGGTGTAAACAGAGGCCTTAATGTTCCTAAGTTCGTTGCCATCAATCGTGGATCTAAGAAAATGAAGGGATTTGATGGTATAAATGGTAAGTCATGGTATTCAAAGTGGATTAATAAGTATCTTCCAATGTTTTCATTGGATTCGGATGCCACTGATATCATGAAGATTATTCTTGAGGAACTTACTAAAGTAGGAGTTTTGGATAAGGTAGAAACATCGGATAAAGTTGCTGTTTGGTCAATTAAACCTGAAAAATGTAAGGTGACTAGCAAAGTGAAACAGCTTATATGTGATGAGTGTGGTACACAAATTTCTATGTCAGAATCAGACGCAGAGCTGTTTGATGGTGCTTGTTGTACAAGAAATGATTGCAATGGACACATGCATATCGCAGAAGATAAAGGGTTGGATTTTTACGGCAAATTATATAGTCAGGGTGAGCTTGTTCGTATTGTGGCAAAGGAGCATACAGGTTTGCTTGAACGAGATGATCGTGAGAATTTAGAGCGAGAATTCAAAAAGTCCAAAGACAAACAAAAGCCATGGGATCCCAATCTTCTGTCTTGTACGCCTACTCTTGAAATGGGTATTGATATTGGAGACTTGTCTACGGTTATCCTTAGTTCTATACCACCAGCACAGGCAAATTATGCTCAAAGAGCAGGACGTGGTGGACGTAAAGATGGTAATGCATTAACAGTTGCAATAGCTAATGCTAGACCTCATGATCTTTACTTCTATCAGGATCCGATGGAAATGATAGCTGGAGTTGTTGAGCCTCCAAAGGTGTTCCTTAAGGCATCCGCAGTACTTGCAAGACAGTTTACTGCTTATTGTATGGACTGCTGGGTTAAATCCGGAACTGCGGTGGTTCCGGACAAAGTAAGTCAATGTTTAGCTAAATTGGATGAGACTTCAAAAGATCGATTTCCAAATAACTTCCTTTACTATGTTCAGAACAACATGGCAAAGCTTGTAAGAATGTTTATCCAGACATTTTCCGTAAATCCTGGAAATGGGGATGGTCTTGATGAAAATTCAATCAAAGATATTAAGGCATTTGCTATGGGCGAAGGTACAACTAATAGCCCTATGCATATAAAGATTTACAATGAATTTTATGATTTGAAGAAGCAACGAGATGGTATCCAGAGCAGTATAAAAGAACTTAACAAGATGATTAAAACTCTTGAAGACAAGCCACAGGATTCATCTTATGATGAACAGATTAAAGAATTGAAAGCAGAACGTGCTGCTTGGACAAGCGTTGTTGCAAAGATTAATGAGAAGAATGTTTTCAACTTCCTTTCTGATGCGGGATTATTGCCAAACTATGCATTCCCAGAAGCCGGAATAGTATTAAAGGCAGTTCTTACCAGGGTTGAAAAAGACGAGAACGATAGAGAGAAGAATAAATATGAGAGTACGACCTATGAATACAATAGGTCTGCTTCGTCTGCAATCAGCGAGTTTGCGCCTTTAAATAGTTTTTACGCAGGCGGACATAAGCTTACGATTGATCAGGTGGATATTAATACTGCTAAAGTTGAACCATGGAGATTATGCCCAAACTGCTCTCATGCTTCAATTGAGGACTCTAGTACTCCTGCGCATGTATGCCCTAAATGTGGAAATCCGGGGTGGGCAGATGCAGGGCAGGTTCGCTCAATGTTTAAGGTGCAGATGGTGTATTCCAATATGAAGGAGGAAGAAAGCCAAATCGGTGATGACAGCGAAGATCGTGCATCTATGTTCTATGATAAGGAACTTCTGGTAGATGTAGATGAAGATAAGGATGTTATTCAGGCTTTTGAAATGGATAACAAAGAGTTTAAGTGGGGCTATGAGTTTCTTCAAAAGGCAATGATGCGTGAGATTAATTTCGGTGAACAATCAATTACTGGAGACAAATTACTTGTTGCTGGACATGAAGGTGTTAGAAAAGGGTTCACTATCTGTAAGTATTGTGGAAAGATTCAGGTGCAGGGGGAAAAACCTAAGCACTCCCGTTTTTGTAAGATGGTAAAAGATAATACTATTGTTACAGATCCATTTGAAGAGTGCCTTTTCTTGTATAGAGAGTTTGAGACGGAGGCATTACGTCTCTTAATTCCTGCTACAACAATGGATGCTACAAATGTGAGAGTAGAATCGTTTGTTGCCGCATTTATGCTTGGAATGAAGAAGAAATTTGGCAATGTTGATCACTTAAGAGCAACTATAAGTGAAGTTCCAGTTTCTGAGGCTGATTATAGGAAGCAGTACCTAGTAATATATGATTCTGTACCTGGTGGAACAGGCTATCTGAAGCAACTTATGAATGAGGAGAATGGCATTATAGATGTTTTTGAAGGGGCATTGGAGACGATGGAGCATTGTAGCTGTAATGACGACCCGCAGAAAGATGGATGCTATAAGTGTTTATATGCCTATAGACAGAGTCAGCATATTGGTGAAATCTCAAGAAATTCGGCAATAACACTTTTGAAGACAATTTTAAGTGGAAAAGAGAATAGAACTGAGATTAAAAAACTTGCACAAGTAGATACAAACCATTTGTTTGATAGCGAACTAGAAAGAGAATTTGTTGGTGCTTTTGAAAAGCTGAGTACCGCAGAAAGACCAATTAGAATTCATAAAACATTGGTTAATGAGAAAGAAGGGTATTCTCTTCAAGTTGGTGAAAGCTTATGGACAATCGAACCACAGGTTGACTTCGATGCATCTATGGGTATTTCGGTAAAGTCTCGACCTGACTTTGTAATCAGACCAAAGAGAACGACGGGCAATCAGAAACCTATAGCCGTATTCACAGATGGATATTACTACCACAAGGATAGCGTAGAGGATGACACCTTGAAGCGTATGGCTATTATGCTTTCTGGAAAGTATAGAGTTTGGTCGCTTACATATAAGGATGTGCATAATGTATTCAAAAGTCAAGGAGACTATCGAACAGAGACTTTGAATTCTGTGAAAATGCCATCTGGAAAAGTATATAAGCCGGCAGTAAAGAGTGCAAATGCTGAATCGATTAATCCTGAAAAGGAAAATGGATTTGAATTATTAATTGATTATTTATCTATCGCGAATGCAGAAGATTTATTTGCGACACATGCAAGATCATTTGCGATGTCAATAGTTGATGCAACTCAGATGACAAATCAAGTTTTATACAGTGAATGGAGTGGTAAATGGAAATCAGTGCTTAATGCTATTGGTTCTTTGGATGATGTGGATGATTTTGGTCAGGCTATTTTCGGAACTTGGCGTCCTCGTGAAGATATGGGAAATATAGATATTCTGGCAGAAGTTTCACTTGCTGAAATGACTGGTATGAGAATGGGAGCACCATTGAAAATAGTTGCAATCATTGATGATGTTCCTGATTCAAGAACGGATAAATATGAATCGGATTGGAATGGGTTCTGGCATTTTGTAAATGTGATGCAGTTTAATAGTACTGCAATCTTCTTGTCCAAGCTCGGAATGAGCAAGGCTATATACAGTAACCTTGGAACAATTATTACTGAGGATGATACACTTGAAGCAACGACAAGTACAAATATTGTGGTTGATGAGAAGTGGAATGATATCATGGATGAGTTCATTGATGATATTGCTATAACATGTGCTACAGAGATGCATCATAATGGAATCCCGGCTCCAAGTGTTGTAGGTTTTGAGTTATCAGATGAATCTTCAGGAGCTACTATAGCTGAAGCTGAAATGGCTTGGGAAGATAATAAAATCGCTTGGCTTTTACCTGAGCAAGAAGAGTACATGGATATATTTAAGGGTAAAGGCTGGACAGTACTGCTAAGTAGTGAAGAAATTAACATCAATGTATTTGGAGGAACTGTAAATGAATAATAATCCAACTGTAGCTATTTCGACTGATTTTTTAACTGCATATGCAGCACTACCAAGACAGAAGCAGGGAAAAGTAACTGAGTTTTTTAATAAATTTAGAAATGATCCTATGCATCCGGGAATTAACTTTGAAAAGATTAATGAAGGGATTGACAAGAACATTTGCTCTGTGAGGATTGATGATACTTACAGGGGAATTGTTGTGCGTGAACCGGAAAGCAATGTTTATATTTTGCTTTGGGTGGATCATCATGATGAGGCATATGCTTGGGCGAAGAGAAAAAAATGCTCAATAAACAAGCTTACAGGTAGTGTACAGATTTTTGATGTGCAGGAAGCTATTGAGGAACAAAAGGCAATTGATGAGCCGGCATTATTTGCAAATATCTCAGATGAAGTGTTTGAAAAAATAGGTCTTCCGGAAGAACAACTTCCTATGATTAAAGCAATCAAGACATTAGAAGGTCTTCATTCACTGAAAGCTGCGATTCCGGAAGAAGCTTTTGAAGGGCTTGAATGGCTTGGAAACGGATTTTCGGTTGAAGAAGTATTGGACACACTATATCCAGAGACAGAGAAAGTTGAAGTCCAAGAAAACGATTTTGCAGCAGCTCTTCAAACTGATACAAGTAGGAAAAGCTTTGTTATTGTCGAGGGAGAGGAAGAACTTCAGGCAATTATGCAAGAGCCACTTGAAAAATGGAGAATCTTTCTCCATCCAACACAGCGTAAGGTTGTGGAAAAAAACTTTAATGGACCTGCGAGAGTATTAGGCGGAGCTGGTACTGGTAAAACTGTTGTTGCGATGCATAGAGCAAAAATGCTTGCATCCAATTTAGAATCGAATGAAAAGATTCTATTTACAACTTACACCAAGAATTTGGCGGAAGATATAAAAGATAACCTTAGAAAAATATGCACTGCTGAGGAAATGAAGAGAATAGATATTATTAATCTTGATGCGTGGGTTTCTAATTTTTTGCGTAGACAAGGATATGAGTATCAGATTGTTTATGACGAAGAAGTGGACAAGGCATGGAGAGATGCTATTGCTATAGCAGGTGGCGACTTAAACTTTGTAGAAAACTTCTATAAGGATGAGTGGGTTAAGGTTGTCCAGGCACAGGAAGTATATGACAAAGTATCTTACTGCAAAGCTTCAAGAATTGGTAGAGGAGTACGCCTTGATAGAAAAGTTCGTATGCAAATATGGGATGTGTTTGATGAATATCAAAATATAATGAACGAAAAACTACAGCGAGATGTTGAGACAGCTATGTATGAATGCCGTAAGATCCTTGAAAATAAGAAGCTTATAGGTCAGTACACATCAATTATCGTTGATGAAGGTCAGGATCTAAGCCCAAGTGCATATAGGTTACTTAGATCACTTGCAGGTGATGAGCACCGGAATGATATTTTTATTGTGGGTGATTCACATCAGAGAATATATAGAAATAAGGCAGTACTTTCAAAATGCGGAATTAATGTCCGCGGAAGAAGCAGCTACTTGAGAATCAATTACAGAACAACTGAGGAAATCCGCAAGTTTGCATTTGGATTGCTTAATGGAGTATCTTTTGATGATTTAGATGATGATTATGACAATGGTAAAGGATGTCAGTCACTTACTCATGGGGATAAGCCTGAAATTAAGGAATTTGCTACTCCGGAGGAAGAACTTGATTATTTGGTTAGTAAAATTCATGAACTGGAAACAGCAGGCGTAGAGCAGAAAAATATCTGTATTGTAGCAAGAACACATAAGCTGCTAGATAGCTATATTGCTGGATTACAGAGGGCAGGGATTAAGTCCTTTGAAATCAAAGCAAACAAGACGGATGACCGAACTTTTGAAGGTGTAAGAATAGCGACCATGCATAGAGTAAAAGGTCTTGAGTTTGATTATGTATTTGCAGTAGCAGTAAATAAAAAGGTTCTCCCTTTTGGAACAAGGGCTGATTTTGAGGATGATATTTCTCTGGAAGAATTTAGAACAGGTGAGAAATGCTTGCTTTATGTTGCACTTACGAGAGCAAGAAAGAGCGCCTGTGTGACTTGTTATGGCGGATTGAGTGAATTGATTGTGTAGGATTATCTTTTTATAACATTTAAGATTGGAGACTGGAAATGGGATATGTGAAGACATTGTATATTGATGGGTTAAAGCGTTTTGAACACTTTAAGATAGAGTTTAATGAGCACTTGAGTATTTTGGTGGGCGAAAATGAAGCAGGAAAAAGTACAATATTAGAGGCTATTAGAATAGTACTAAATCAACTGTACTGGAATGCAGACAAGTCTGTTTTGCAAGATTTGTTTAATTTGGAAAACGTTAGAGCTTTTCAAAATAATCCTAACGTAGCTACATTACCGAGGATAATTATCGAAGTTGATTTGGAACTTGATAATACACCGCAATTTATTGATTTTTATGGAGAAAATTACGTAAATGGTAATCGTAGTGAAGAGAAGTATGGATTAAGATTTGAATGTAAATTTGATGAAGATTTTTCTGAGGAATTAGCAGATTCTATTAACGATGGGAAAATACCATATGAGTATTATTCTTTGACATGGCAAACGTATGCCAATTTACCATATAAGGTAGCTAAGAGACCAATAAAGAATTTGTTTATTGATACGTCAGAAACATCAAAGTCGTCTGCATTTAATTATTTTAATAGAACACTATTTTCAAATCTTTACAGTAATGATACTAAATTAAAAGCTAAGAATGCATTTAGAGAAAAACTGAGTACATCTTTCGAAGACGTAAATCTTCCTGATATAGATGATAGGAGACGATTTGGAATAGATAATAAGAAAGTGGTATTAGAAAGTGTCGTGTCTGTGTATGAGGATTCTATTCCGTTGGAAAACAAGGGAAGTGGAATGGAAAGTTTAGTGAAAACGCAAATAGCGCTTAATCGTGAGGATAATCTCGATACGATTTTGATTGAAGAGCCTGAAAATCATTTATGTTTTACGAATTTAAAGCAGATGCTTCAGCAAATAATGGACCATGAAGAAGATTCCCAGATTATTCTAACCACGCATAGTAATATGATTGCTAGTAGGCTTAACCTTCGAAATGTAATTTGGATTGCAGAAAATCACTATTTATCGTTAAAAAACGTTGAACCACAAACCTCTATATTTTTTGAAAAAGCAGATGATAATGAATTTTTGCAACTGTTATTATCAAAAAAGGTAATACTTGTAGAAGGAGCTACAGAATATTTGCTGTTACCTAAGTTCTATGAAAAGAAAACTGGTAGGACTGTTGAAAATGACGGAATTTCGATAATTTCGTGCAATGGTATTTCTTATAAGAGATATTTAGAGATAGCAGAAGAAACTGGTAAAAGAATAGCTGTAATAACAGACAATGATCATGAGCAGACTAAAATTGATGATGCAAATGAGTTTAATCAGCATAATGAAAAACAACATGTTTTTATGGGAGCAACAATGGAAGATTGGACCTGGGAAGCATGTGTTTATAACTGTAATAAGGAAAAACTTGATACTATGATTCAGGTTCAAGATGGGGCAGAATACCTTTTCCACAGAACCAATTATGGACAAGTATTGGGCAAGATGCTTAATAATAAAGTGGATACCGCGTATCAGATGCTTATTTCTGAAGAAGATTTCGTTATTCCTGGATATGTTGAGGAGGCAATCGAATGGCTAAACGAGTGATACTTGCGGTTGCAGGTGCGGGTAAGACGTATCGCATTTGCCATGAGATGCAGCCTGAACAAAAAAACTTAATAGTTGCATTTACCCATGCAAATATTAAAAATATTCAAAATGAACTATTGAAGGAACATGGCAAAATTCCTGATGCAACTAGAATAATGACGTTTGATGCATTTGTTTATCATATGATTATTAGACCATATGAAAAAACCATTTATAATTTTTTTGGTCAAAATTATAAATTTGAAAAAACGAGTATAACTCTAAAAAAACCGCCTCAACAGCGAATAAAGATTAATGGTAGATATGTGCCTAATAAAAGTTATAAAAAGAAAGACTGTCTTCAGCACTACATGGATGAAAGAGGACGGTATTATTGTGATACTTTATCTGAATTAGCAATGTATGTTAAACAGGGGAGAAAATCCATTGTTTTGACAGCAGCAGAGAGACTTAATTTATTCTTTGATAATATATTGATAGATGAGTTTCAGGACTTTAGAGAACATGATTACGAATTGATAGTAAAATTATCAAAATGTCTAAAAAATATTTTATTGGTAGGGGATTACTATCAGCATTCTGTCTCAGGTCAGAACAATTCTGGTAAACCATTTAAGAAGTCCAAAACAGAAATTGGTTATGAAGAGTTTATTGAGGAATTGCGTGGAGAGAGATTTGATGTAGATACTAAATCTTTGATTTATACAAGACGATGTTCTGAAGAAATATGTTCATTTATTAGGGATAAGCTTGGAATTCAGATTCAATCAGCGAAGATAAATGCAGGAACAGTGATAAGGCCTTCAAATATACAAGAGATACTAGATGATAAAAATATTGTAAAGCTTGTATATGATAATGCGTCTCATTATTCATTTAGGGCGGTAAACTGGTCATATTCAAAGGGTGATACATATGAGGCTGTATGCGTTATTCTAAACGATTCAACTGAAAAATTGGTTGAAGATAAATTTTCAGTTTCGACGTTAAAAACTGTCACTTTAAATAAATTGTATGTAGCCTTAACTCGTTCAAAAGGTGATTTATATATTGTGACGCAGGATGAATTTGAAACTGTAAAAGAAAAGTACTACAAGTAGAGTGTGAGAAAGATTTGAGAAGTACCACCTAAATTATTATTTATTTTCGGAAGGATATGTGTAATGCAAATTAAAGATATAGCATCCAAAATTATTGAAATGGAAAAAGTACCAACTTATTTTAATAATACGAAGACTTTTTTGTCCGTAACTTATTTAAAACAAAATACTGATAAACTGGTGCTAGAATATAACCATAGACACGAAATGTTGAATAAGCTATAATAAAAAAAAGGAGTTCAACATAATGGCTAAAAATCAAAAATCATACACCCCAGAGTTTAAACAGCAGATTGTTGATCTGCATTGTAAAGCTGGCAAAGGTGTAACTGAACTAAGTAACGAATATGGCATTCCAAAAGGCACAGTCTCTACATGGATTAAAAATCTTGCTCCAGTAATTACTACAGAGGAAGAGACTATTTCTTTAAAGGAATACAAGGCTCTTCAGAAAAAAATGAAAGACCTTGAAATTGAGAATGAAATATTAAAAAAAGCTACTGCCATATTCGCCAAAAATCAATAACTGAATACGTGTCCTTTATTCAAGCTAACTTAGACAAGTATACTGTAAAGCAGATGTGCTCTGCACTTAAATTCCCTAGAAGCACTTACTATGCTGCATTAAATCATGTTCCTTCAAAAAGAGAACAGGAATATAAGGAATTCAGCAATGAAGTATTATCAATATATAACGAATTTAAGAAACGTTACGGGGCAATTAAGATCCATAGAGAACTTAATGATAGAAATATCCCCTGCTCAGTAAAACGTGTTCAACGTCATATGAAAAAGCTTGAAATTAAAAGCATTGTTGTTAAAAAGTATCAATACCAAAAGAATCAGGGAACAGTTCCGGATGATAAAGAAAATATCCTTAATCGTGATTTTAGTGCTGACACAGTTTTTAAAAAACTTGTAACTGATATCACATATATCCATGTAGTAAATGAAGGATGGATTTATCTTGCATCTGTAATGGATTTATATGATCGCAAAATCATAGGATGGGCATATGGTAAAAATATAACAGCTGAGCTTGCCACACAGGCTGTAAAGAATGCATGCCTTAATATCCCTGATACAACGGAAATAGTACTTCATAGTGATCTGGGAAGCCAGTATACCAGTGAAGAATTCGAGAAATACTTACAGGATCAGGGAATGTTACATTCATTTAGCAGGAAGGGTAATCCCTATGATAATGCCTGCATCGAATCCTTCCATTCTGTATTAAAGAAGGAAGAAGTATACACAACTACATATTACACATTTGATGAGGCTAAAACAAGACACCACAACAGGTTGAAGATGAGGCTCTGGCAGCATAAGAAATAAATCTCTCGGCATATGCTATGCTGGGAGAAAAGTTCAACTTTTTGTGTCCAAGGTATTGACATAGCTCCAAGCAATATTCAGCTAAAATACAGTAACTCTGTGGCTTTCAGCCACTTTTACGGCTATGCCGTGAATAATATAGGTAAATGTATGTTTTTCTAATTATTTGCGTTTGTTTTTTCCACTTCTGAAAGCAGGAATCATATTAGGCGGACACCATATTCAGTTAATACCGATACTGCATGTATAATACCATCAAAAGTCCGAGTATACGCTCAATAACTCCGTCCCCAATGGTTTTTAATTTGTTTACGCAAACCATTCCTTCATAACGTCAAATATTCTCACAAGCTCCTTCTCCTCTATCACATACGGAACCATGGAATACATGTATGAAAGGAAAGGTCTTGAAAAAACTCCTCTTTCGTAGGCAAACTGCTGGAAGCCCTCAAGCGTCTTCGGGTCATAGACCTCCACGCATGTGCAGCCGCCCATGATGCGGACCTCCTTTATGCGAGGGTCTGTAAAGTCTGCCATCTCGCGTCTGGAGATTTCCTCTATACGCTTGATTTTGCTCATGTAGTCATCGCGTTCAAAAATCTCGATGCCCTTCAGAGCCACCGCACACGCCAATGCATTTCCCATAAACGTCGGTCCATGCATCAGGGCATGTCTGTCATTGTCACTGTAAAATGCATTGAATACCTTGTGATTGGCTACAGTGACGGCGTGTCCGATATAGCCTCCGGTAAGAGCCTTGCCAAGCACCAGAATATCCGGCAGCACAAGGTCAGCCACAAATCTGTTGCCTGTCCTTCCAAAGCCTGTCGCCACCTCGTCAAATATCAGAAGCACATCGTACTCATCGCACAGCTCCCTAGCCCTCTTAAGGAAGGATATATCATACATTCTCATGCCTCCGGCACCCTGCAAAAGCGGCTCGACGATAAAGCAGTTGAGCTCATCATGGTATTTTTCAAACGCCTCCTCAAGTGCCTGAATTTCCGTCGGGATATGTACCACTCCTGATTTGCTCTCAAATGCGAAATGGTAATCCTCATCGTCACCGACCTCCATAGCCTTAAAGGTGTCGCCATGATAAGCATGCTCTAAGGCAAGCACCAGCGGACGCTTCCTCCCCTGATTCGTGTTGTACTGCAATGCCATCTTGAGGGATACCTCCACCGCCACGCTTCCCGAATCTGAGAAAAAGCAGTAGTCCAGATCACCCGGCAGAAATTCCTCCAGTTTCTTAGATAATCTCTGAACCGGGTCATGTGTGAGCCCACCAAGCATCACATGGCAGAAGTGGTCTGCCTGCTCCTTTATAGCCTCAGTCAGCTCCGGGTGCTTGTAGCCATGAATCATGCACCACCATGAGGATACAGAGTCTATAAGCTTCTGATCCTCCGTGTAAAGATATACACCCTCCGCATCTATTATCTTGTACGGTGCCTTCATTGTCTTCATCTGTTCATATGGATACCAAATCATGTTGTACTCCTTTATATTAATTATGTCGGGGCAAAAGGTATTTTGCCCACAATGATATCGGATTGCTTCATGCTTTGCGCTCCCGCAATCCTCGAAGCTTATTCATAAAGCCCTAAAAGCTTCTCCACCTCAATGTCAAGCTGTGTGTCCCCCTTCTTAACCTTCGCAAGGGTTGGCAGCCCGGTCATATACTCGCACATAAATATGTTGTCATCCTCCATGACATTTCCCGGATGATAATTGTTAAATATTATTCCCTTCACTGGCAGGTAATGTGTCTTCATGTATTCAACCGTGAGCACAACGCTGTTTATTGTGCCAAGTCCGGCATCCGCAACAATTATGCAGGACAAGCCCAGCTCCTTTATGACATCCTCAAGCTGTATTTTTGCCTCGTCAAAGCATATAGGACAGAGTATTCCGCCGCTGCCCTCCATCGTGACATAGTCGTATTTTTCACAGACCTTTTTATATCCCTCTTTGACAACGGACAGCTCCACCGGATGCCCCTCTATGCGTGAAGCCAGATGCGGGGAATATGCATTTTCATACACATAAGGACACATCTCGTCAAGCGGCTGCTCTATCCCTGCCGTCTGCCTGACAAAAAGTGCATCCCCCGGTATAAGAGTGCCATCCTCCCTCCTGTCATTTCCGCTCATTGCTGCCTTATAATATGCCGCCGATTTCCCGGCATCCGCAATTTTCTTTACAATCAACCCCGCAACATACGTCTTCCCGATATCGGTCCCCGTACCGGTTATAAATATAGATTTAGCCATCTTAATTACCCTCTCTGTTGTTCATTCCTTAAATAAATACTACTTCCAATACTCCGGCGTCGCATCGCGTCCCATGCTTTCAAGCAGCTCCCTGTCACTTCTGATTGTCGCACAGGCTGCGGTTGTGAGCATGTTTCCGGTTATTGTCGCCGATGCACCTGACTTGAACGCAAGCTCTCCATCATTGGTGAGCAGTGCACGTCCAGCCGCAAGTCTGATGTCCGCCTTCGGATTTATGTATCTGAAAAAAGCGATTGTACGCAATATTTCCGGCTCACTCAGTCTTTCAAGCCCCTCAAGCGGTGTGCCCGGTATCGGCATGAGTGCATTTATCGGTATAGAATCCACGCCGACCTCGGAAAGGCTCACTGCCATGTCAAGTCTGTCCTCCCATGTTTCGCCCATTCCGATTATTCCGCCTGAGCATGCATACATTCCCTCAGCCTTCACCTTTTTGAGTGTCTCAATCTTCATATCGTAGGTATGTGTCGTGCATATATTAGGGAAATTTCTTTTGGAAGTCTCGATGTTGTGATGATAGCTTGTAACTCCCGCCTCATGAAGCCTGTGAAGCTGCTCCGCCGTCAAAAAGCCCATCGAAGCACACAAATCTATCTTGCACTCCCTTTTCATCGTCTCATAAGCGTGTATAGCCTTTTCAAACTCCTCGCCGGTCAGTGCCTTTCCCGCAGTCACAATCGAAAATCTGTCCACACCCTCACTCTCATTCATCTTACACGCTTCAAGGATCTTCTCCTCAGGAAGGAAATCATAGACCTCACAATTCGTGTGATGATGAGCCGACTGTGCACAATATTTGCAGTCCTCCGGGCATCTTCCGCTTCGCCCATTTATGATTGAACAGAGGTCTACCTTGTCCCCGACAAACTTCTCCCTTATCATATCCGCACCCTTGCACAGCTCATCCAGATCACAGTTCAGGAAAAATGACAAATCATCCTCCCTCGTGATTCTCCTTCCTCCGATAATCTCCTCAGCTAATTTAATTGCATCCATGTCATGCCTCCCATTTTCATTATAGTAACAATATTCAACGGCTGTATTTCAGCCTCTTATGTGAAACCATCGCCTCAAGTCCCAGCACAGGCTTGATACGCTTTGCAAGCACTGCTGCTAATATGCTAAGTGCTATGTCGCCCGGCACTGCCAGAATAAAGCAGTACAAAAATAACGGCCACACAGCAATCGGCGTGTTAATCACAAAATTGCAGATTATGTAGTAATAAATCATTCCTATTGCATAGACGAAGAACAGCCCTGCAAAATTCGCCACAAGATAATTTCCCACATTCTTTTTCTTCATGTGCTCTGCTATGTACCCTGTTACAAATGTACCCACAATAAATCCTATAATGTACCCGAAGCTCGGCTTAAATATGTACCACAGACCGCCACCCTCCGCAAAAATTGGCAGTCCGATAAGCCCGAGCAGCATATAAAAAGTAACTGCCATCGCACCAAGCTTAGGTCCTAACAAAAGCCCCGCCATCATCGTGAATAAATACTGAAGCGTAAATGGCACAACAGGAATCGGTATCTTGATAAATGCCCCAACGGCAATAAGTGCCGTAAAAAGGCCGCAATATACCAGTGTTTTTGTTTTTGATGTCATAATTGTCAACCTCCGTCATCCTTATGGTTAACAATCATAATAAAAAAAAGAGCCCCTGTCAAGGGGCAAGTGTTTATTACCTTTTGTAAATGAAGTTAGCACTACTCCAATTTTATATTTTTTTGCATACTTACATATTTTTGCAATTCTTATATCATCATCGGAAATACTTTTTTCATGCGACATAGGCAAATTATATCCTGTAATAAAGCATTCCGGCAATAAAAGAATATCTGCATGGTTTTCCGAAGACTCTTCCATTGCCATAATGATAGTTTCAATATTCTTATCTATTTGAGCATTAATGGAACGTTTTTGTAGTATGGCAACCTTGAACATTCACTTTCCCTCCTATAGATAATTCAAAATGTCAGATAAGTTATTAACTTCAATATCGG
>OGFM01000583.1_pt1 | contig 28961 bp, 12 predicted proteins | sample 1570871 | NCBI WGS metagenome assembly OGFM01 (sample SAMEA2581957, study PRJEB24529) | metagenome | biome: Human gut stool | place: China | collected 2011
CATTTTCTTCGGCCGGTAATTCATCCCTGTCGTCAATCATGACTTTCGGATCTCTGTAATAATCAGCAACGATTTCCTGTATAACCGGTCCATCTGAAACATCTTTATTTTCAGTTATTGTATACTCTTCTACATTGGGCAGAATCTCTTCTTCTTCCCCGATCTGACCGGGTTGTTCAAAAACAGGCGGGACTTGGGTTTTCTTTGCATTATTACTTTTTATCCAACCGATAAGTCCAGCCCCTATGACCAATATCAGGGAAATCCAATCGAATTCTGCTGTAGAGATATTCATATTTATTATATTTGTGTCGCAAATTTCTTATTCAAAAAATCAAAAATAGTATTTTTTTTATTAGTTTCCATCACTTTGGGAATAAATATCGGTTGCGGGGATAAATTCAACGAAAAACTCAGGGATAAACACCTCATTCCTTATGTCCCGGTATATACACAGATTAATTTAGGAATAGGAGGCGAAAGTAATCTTCAGGTTCCCGGCCAGCCTATTTACCTGACCAGTTCCCAGCCGGACGCCAAATCATTGGGATATAATGGCCAAGGAATCGTCGTCATCCGTTTGAACGATACCGAATATGCTTGCTGGGATGCCACCTGTCCCAACTGCCAGGAACTGACTTCCCATTTTACGAAAGAAGATTTGGACGGAGAACTGGCTGTTTGTCCGGTTTGTCACACTCAATTTTCACTTCGTTACGGAACCCCTTTCAATCTGACTTATGAAATTTACCCCTTGAAAGGATATCCGATTTTAATGCCAGTATATATCAATGAAACAATAATAGTAATCATCGTAACAACCACCAATGCCTTCATTTTAAAAGACATTTTATTTTCCGTTTCTAACTGTTCTGTTTCTATATCTTGAATAAAACTTCTAAGCAACAGTAATTCATTTTCAGATAGAACATTTTTATTGATCAATATAACTTTATTGTCTTTACGAACCAAATAAATATGATTTTCAATCTCTCCCTTATTAACAAATGAACTCCAATAATTATGTGTAGCTCCAGCCTGTGTGACTATATCCACACCTTCTTTTGAAAACACATATTTTCGCTCATTATTCATTTTCTGTTTTTCTTTATTTATGATTGCTCTCATAAATACTTTTTGTAATTTTTCTACACTTAAACCTATTGCAGCAAATCCAATACTTAACAATAAAAATATCCATGCAAATAATATATGAAACAAGTATGAATAAAATGCTAAAGAAAAGATATAAAAAGCACCCACCAAAGTTGTACCTTTTATTACTCTATTAGTCTTTATAGTTTTTAACGAACTAAGATTCATTAAAATATTGTTTACTTCTTCGTCTATATTTAAGTGATATATAATTTTCTGATCATGAAATTCTTCAACTACCATTCTTGATTTCTCCCTTCACACGATACTGATATTCCGGGACATTGTTTCTATCCTCTTTCCGGATTTCATTCCCTAAATATTCATTTTACAGAGATGAAGCATCTCCCGATAAGGTTGAAGCATGTTTTCTCCACCTTTTAGGAACATATTTCAACCTTGTCCACCTTGGCATGTTCAAGCGTTTTTGCCCGATTTCATCGAATATTCTGTAGGCTGCATACCAAATTCCTTCTTAAAACAGATAGAAAAATACTTGGGATCATTAAACCCGACCTTATAAGCCAGTTCGGAAATGCGGAAATTCGGATTTTCATCCATCATCCTGCAAGCCGCCTTCAGACGGATACTACGTACAAAGCCAGTTGTATTCAATCCCGTCAAAGATTTCAATTTCTTATGCAACGTTGTACGACTGGTTGCCATCTCATCTACAAACTGCGGAACATCAAAATCGGGATCATCCAAATGACGGTTCACACAGGCGACAGCATCCTGCAAAAACTTTTCTTCATCCGAAGGTATGTTCGTAAAGAACTGCAATTTTAGATGATGCACCTTGTCCGTCTCACCTTCCTGCAAAAACCTACGATTACGCAATAACAGCCTCCGACGAATCTCCCACCATATCAATACCATAAACAGTATAGCCAATAATACATAAATAAAATAAGCCCACCAAGTAGCCCAGAAAGGTGGTTCAATAATAATTTCCATTTCTCTCACGTCACCCCAATCACCATTCTCATTCGTTGCCCGTAGCTGAAACACGTACTCCCCTGCAGGCAATTTGGAATAATAGGCAGTCCGGCTGGAAGCGTCCACATAATGCCAATCAGCATCAAAGCCTTGCAACCTGTACGCATATTTATTTTGCTGGGGACGATTATAAGTCAGCGATGCAAAACAAATGGTAAAATGGGAATATGAGGCAGGAATAACTAATCTGTCTGTAAAATCGGAAGTAAAAGGAGTTATCTCCTTTCTTTTCTTATCCGACATCTGTTCCAATGGTCTTCCATCCACCAAGATATCAGTTATGCATAAAGAAATATCAGCATGTTTCTCTTCCACCACTTCCGAGTTGAAAGTCACAATTCCCCTGCTGCATCCAAAATAGAAGGTACCATCACGATAGAAAGAAGCATTTTGATTAAAGAAATTATCCGCCAACCCATCGGCAACTGTAAAGATACGTACCCTGCCCTTTTCCTTTCCGGATATGGTTAGCTTTGCCAGCCCTTGATTGGTGCCCAACCACAGATTACCACTATTATCTTCCTGCATACTGCCAACCATATCTCCGGGCAAATTAAACTCCTTATGAACAGACTTGAAACAATCATTTTGCACATCATATAAACAAAGTCCGCTGCCCTCTGTCCCGACCCAAATCCGTCCGCTTCTATCCAACAAAAAACAAAGAGGAGTATTAACCGACAGCAAACCATTCTCCATACAATAGTTCTTACACTGCAACGATTCCGGACGTTCCATATCCCCTGTAACATGAACAATACCATTATTGTTGGTTGCCAACCATAATGAGCCGTCATTATCCTCAACCATCGTGGTCATCTCCCGGCCAAGCAATTCGTCTGCTCTGGACAAACGATTGAAACAATACTCACGCCCGTCCCGGTAACGCACTCCAAGTCCTTTATAGGTACACAACCAGCGGTTTCCCTTACGGTCCTCGTGAACTAAATACACTAAATCATGAGGAACAAAACCGCAATTCGAGGTCTTATACTGATGTATTATTTGTCCGTCACGACAAACTATCATCCCCTCGTCATGCACAGCAAGCAACACCTCACGGGTTAACGGGCTATAAGAAATATGATAAGGACGTTTCGAAGGAAACAATGTCACTTTTTTATCTCCATGCTGATAATCCAATCCATAGCCCATACCTATCCAAAGAGCTCCATTTTCTTCCACATACAATGTAGAAATCAAATCTGTACAAGATTTATCGTTGCCACGAGGATAAATTACATTAAAGGAACGTTTCCTAGTATCGACATGAAAGACACCAGCCCCTTTAGTACCGATCCACATTAATCCGCTTCGATCCCTAAAGACTGTGTTCACCTCGCGGACAGGAAGATAATGTGTAGAGCCAGATTCTTGATAATTGATAAACTTTCCCTCATCAGCCAGTTCCATCACACTAACACCCTCTCTAGTACCCAACCATAACGAACGTGTCTGTAAATCTTCATGAATCGAATAAATATAATCAGACGGCAAAGAAGAAACATTTCGGGCATCATGTCTATAACCTTCAAAAGAAACCGTTTTCCTATCGGATGAAAAATGGGCCTTATACAGCCCGGACCCACTAGTTCCTATCCACATCACCCCTCTAGAGTCCTGAAACAAAGCCAAAACAGAGTTCTCTTCATCTAAAGGCGGATAGTGCAAAAATGTATTTTCCTTTATGCAATAACGATAAAGCCCATCCTTCCAGGTACCTATCAACAAATCACCATTTACATCCTCAAACAAAGTTTGAATATTCACAGATTCGGGTACGTCCCCTCTACAATTCTTCCGAGTCATCAAAGCCAATGTATCCTGCATTTCATCATAATAAGCCATTCCACGGATGTACCCCAGATAAACCCGGTTCTCTTTTGTTACATGAATTTCATTCAGCCGTTGTTTGCTGACTCCATCCAGTTGCAATTTTTTCATCTTCCCTGTCCGTTTATCAAGCATACAGAGTCCCTCGTGAGTCCCAATCCAAAGCCGGTGAGAATAATCTTCTTCCACACAAAGCACATTATTATTAACCAGAAGACCAGGGGTATAAAGATTTGATTTATAGGTACGTACCTCGTAACCATCATAACGAAACAATCCATAGAAAGTAGGAATCCAAATATATCCGTCACGGTCCTGATACACTTGGTGAACCATGCTATTCGGTAATCCTTCAGGAGTGGAAAACTGTTTGAACTCTAGATCGTCCCAACAGACATGAGCTCTCCCCTGAAATATTAATCCACTCATTATCAGAATTATGAATACTAGTCTAAATGTTTTCATTCTATTTTCTATTAGATTTCATTTAGCAAACTTACAAAAACCTAAGAATTAAATAAAGTTTTCAGAATAAAGAATCATGTATAACCCTATACGATGAGATTACTCCTAATATATAGTTTCCCAAGAACCACCAATAAAACTCAGATAAAAAGGCAGTCGGTTCAGTATGAACCAACTGCCTTTACAAACTTTAAAACCATCTCTGTCTTATAAACAGAAATAGTATGAAAAAGGAAGACTTATCTTCACTCAGTAAAAATAGATAAAGAATAGAAAACAAAACAAATTAAAAAATAGATTTCAAAAGCCTTCCATCTTTTCCTCCAATTCCTCCTCCGTATCCACAATACCCAATAAGCAGTTTATTTCCCTTCTTTTATCCAAATCTTTAAAATAGGTTTCCACCACTTTATAAAGATCAAAATGACAAGTTGATCCGGCAGCCATATCCAATGAGTCCACGATCCTTTCCACTGCCTGATGAATTTTATCCACATCAATCAAATGCAGTTCATTGCTATGAATAAAATATTTTTCCATAATCGTTATTTTTTCTGTTTGTACTATCATTAGAACAGTCGAACTATGGAGAATGTTTTAAAAACGAAAGCTGCTCTTATTTACATGTCTTGAACCGAAATGGCAGACACAATCCTTACATCAAAAATCCCCCCAGCTATACAACCATTCTTTGCCTGAAATTTCACTGTTACATTTTTTCTTGCTTTTATATATTCAGCAGGAATATGAATATAACATCTATACAGTCCTTTTCCTTCTTTACAAGGTTTAGACAAATCAATAGTATCTATCCATTTACCATCAATCAAAACATCAAAAATACGATTACCCGAATCACTTCCCAAAAGCTGTAAGCAAACAGACTGTTCCATCTCTTTCCGAACTTTCATTTCATACATAAAATATCCACCTTTAGAAGCATCCCGCCAATTCTCACCAGCTGTAGAATTTACTGCCTCCATTTTATGCATTTTCTCAGATTCAGCATCTGCAATAATGACCCTGTCTACAGTTCTTTTATTCAAGTTATCCTCTTCTTGCTTAAATTGCTCCGATTTCTTCAGCTCGGCCAAATAGTTCTCTTTCTTATCATAATGCCGAAAATATACGGCATAGCGGCTCCAGTGGATAGTATTAAAAGGAACCAGCTCTACAGGCTTGGATACTACATTATCCTTACTACACAAAAAAGCCAGCTTCTCTCCTTTTTTCCGGATAACAGCAGCCGGTATTTTCCGGATATCCCCTATAAAAGCCGGCACATCTATCACTGGATAATCTTTCATAGCAACAGTAGAACGTGCAGATCTGAAATCATCTTTCGATAAATGCTCGTCACTAATTCTAGCTGCCAAAACAATAGGCCCATATTTCAAAGCAAGATAATGAGCCGCTTCATTCAAAGGCACTATTTCCAATTTCATAGGTAGCTCTATCCGTACTTTATCTCCATCTTTCCACTGCCTGTTTATTGAAACATATCCATCCATACCAGCCTTTATTTTCTCTCTCTTACCATTTACAATTACATTGAGTGACGAACTTCCCACCCAATAAGGACAACGTATCTTTAAATTAAAAACAGCCTCTCCGGAAACAGTAAGACTAGTAACACCTTCATCAGGAAAAGCAGTTTCCTGATGAATACTGACTCCTTTATTCCATGTAACTACCGATGGTATAAACATATTTACATACAAGGCATCATCTGTATGAGCATAAATCATCTGCCCGAACTTTGCTGTTTGCTCAAACCCCGTCCCGGTACAACACCAAAAAGAATCATATTTAGTTCCATAAATTTTATAGTGTCCCGGTTTCATGGAAGTATAATACACACACATACCCTGATCAGGATCATAGTTGGCCAAAATATGATTAAATAAGACTTTCTCATAATAATCCACTTTCTCCACCTCGGCATAATCACAATATAAACTCTCTGTCAGACGAAGCATATTAACCGAATTACAAGATTCAGGTCCCCCGTTCAATTCTATTCGATGCTCGAATTCCTCAGGAGCAAAGAAATGTTCTCCTGTACTGTTACCTCCCATCACCCAAGTATGTTTTCTCACTACTGTATCCCAAAAGAAACGGGCAGCTGTGGTAAAACGTTCATTACTATCATAACGATAAACAGATTCGAAACCTGTAAATTTAGGAATCTGGGTATTAGCATGCCAACCCTCCAATATATCCTTTCCTTCAGACATGGGAACCCACATATCCTCATCGTTGAGTCTTTGTGCCCACTTAAGATACTTCTCCTCACCCGTTATCTGATAAACATCTATAAAAGACTCATTGATAGAGCCATGCTCGCACACCAACAATTTTTGAAGGTCATCATGTGATAACTTGTCAATGACTGAATAGCCGAACCAGTCTGCCATCTTTACCAATATTTCTTTTGCCTGTAATAAATCACATCGCATATAAACCTGATAAAGCCCCAACATGATCTTGTTCATGACATACACAGGTTCCCAGCATTTGTCATAAGGAGTCTCAATAAAAGGATTAGAAGTCTTGAAATTTCCATCCAGCACATTCTCGAAAATAGCTCTACCGCAAATAGTAGGTAACAAATATCCATCACCTCCAGCTTGCTGGCAAAGAGATAACTCCTCCAAGATATAGCTTAATCTACTTAGAATTGCAGTATCTCCCGTAGAATCATACATCATAGAAATTCCAGACAGATAAAACCCCATAATATGTCCCGGTAAAGGTCCATGCCCGTTCATATACTCAGATTCCCAAAAAGGATAGGGTTGTGCCTTAGGTGTCAAACCTGCTTCTCTCCGAAACCAAGACAGCAAACGGTCAGGTTCCAAAGAAAGCATATAGGCGTGGTTCAGGTCCATGATATGTTTAAAATCACTATCCAGTAAACGGACTTCTTTTAAAGAGAACAAAGAAATGTTATCTCCATTCACCGGCTCCACCTTTACCTTGTTTTCTTGTGCGTATACACCGGAAAAGACCAATAAGGTATATAGAAAAAGAAATGTTTTCTTCATATTTAATGTGCTTTTTGATTTATATAATGAGCGATAAAAGGATGTCTATTCTTCCATTTGACCTCCATATTCGAAAGAAACCAAGTTTTACCAAAGTCATCATTCCCTTGATAAAATAAATATGTTTTTCCTTTCCTTGTTTTAAAGAGATGAGGATGTCCGGACTCACAGCAATTCCATGTTCCAGGATCACCATTCATCAGAAAGGGTTTATTAGAAAGTTTTGTCCAATGAATACCATCACTACTTTTAGCAACTCCAATCTGCTGAGGACGATTATTATAGGCCCCGGCATAAAACATAAACATCTCATCTCCCATCTGCACAACAGATGCTCCTTCGACACACTTCTCTTCCCAAGGATATTCGGGAACAAGCACCGGATGATTCACCGGACTCTTCCATGCCTGTTTCGAAAAATCCGTATGTGCAGGTGCCATTGCAACTCCTATAATTTGGGTAGAATAATCAGGAGTACGAGTTGCATAATATAAATAATACCGATCCTTTAAAAAAACGACCTCCGCATCGATGGCACGCCCGCAGTTCCACTCCCCTTCCGGAGAAAAAATAGGATTTGTAGCATTACGTACAAAATGGATCCCATCTTCAGACCATGCATGACAAATAGCATCTTTAGCACCATTACCATACGTCTGATAGAATAGATGAACCGTATCATTTCTTACCAAAGCACCCGGAGCACATAACCCTTTAGACTCATAAGCTGTTTGAGGTATGATTTCTCCAATACGATGCCAATCTTTCAGATTCTTGCTCCCGGCAATGCCTATTCCCCAACCTTGCGTTTCCGCGTTTCCATTCTGCTTTGGAGGAATAGAATAATACATCAGATATTTACCTTGGAACTCCACTACATGAGGATCTTTAGAAAAAGGTATTCCAATACGGCTTGTATCTCCATACATCATTTGTTTTTGGGCTAAAGAACAAAACACGCATATACACATCAATCCGGTGGTCATAATATAGCGTTTCATAGGCCTATTTTTTTTGCTTCTGCATTCTGCAACCAAACACACCTCCAGCAATCATACCGGGCAAAGCCTGTATCTTAACAGTTACATGACTTTTCCCCCGAGTTAAATCAACAGGAATAGGATACACTTTATCAATCCATGCACTAAAAGTTTCCACCCGTAATTTTTGCTCTCCTATCTTTTCATGTTCGGCAAATATCTCGAATTCACGATTTCCTCCATCTGTACTGCTATAAGTCAAAACCAATTCCATCGGTTGAACCGGATCTACCCTCAGGGTATACGAAAACCATCCACCATCCGAGGCATCACGCCATGTATTTGGTCCTCCCGTATGAGTATTCTCACCTTTCAACTGATGCGCAGTTTCCGAACTTTCTTTACCGATAAAAACTTTATCCGTAATACGGGCACGTTCTTTTAGCTGATCTTTCAATATATTCTCATCGGAAGGAAGCCACACAGCCATTTCACCATTTCCTCTATGAGACCGTGCATAATAAGGAATAAGCAGGATAGAATCTGTCACAGACTTTATTTCCTTAAAATCATTCTCGGCAATAATGCGTTCTGTGGTTCCTTTCAATATCTCCACACCTCCCAACATAGAAGCAGGAGCAGCCTCAAAAGCCGTTTCCGGTTTCAGCACATAATTCAATACAGTCCCTCCATTGTCAGCAAACTCTGCACAATAAACTATCGGGCCACGCTCTACGGCAAGATGATTCACATCCGCAGCAACCTTATCATTTGCTGAAACCTTGTGGACATCCATCGGAAGACTTAGTTCAATTGTATCCCCCTGTTTCCAACTACCGGATAAAACGGCATATCCTTTCTCCATTACAAAATCCCGGGGTTTTCCATTGATTGTAATTTTTACGACTCCTTTATCATGCCTGGTATAAGTATAAAGATCGGAAGGTACAGGCTGACTATTTACCCATCCCGGAATACGCAACATAACAGCAAAATCTTCCGGGGTTTCCGGAGTCAATATCAACTTTATCTTTCCATTCCACGGATAATCCGTCTGTTGTTCCACCTGTACATGCTTTCCATTCTTTAGAACTACATCAGCATGGTTGGCACCATACAGATTCACATAAAATCCTTTGGAAGAAGTGGCATACACATACCCTGGCACCGAAGGAATAAAACGAGCTAGATTAGAAGGGCAGCAAGAACAATCAAACCATTCGCTACGCTCTGAGCCATTTTCATCGCAAGAGAGGACATTTGGATAAAAAAACTTCTTTCCATCCAGACTGATGCCACTCAACACCCCGTTATACAAAGAACGTTCCAGCACATCAATGTATTTGGCATCACCATGCAACATGAACATGCGTAAATTCCACATGCAATTGGCAATAGAAGCACATGTTTCACAATAAGCTGTACTATTAGGCAACTCATAGTTTTTACCAAACGCTTCTCCATGACGAGTTGAACCAATAGCTCCGGTAATATACATCTTCTTCCCTACTACATTGTCCCATAATTTACCCACAGCATTTTCAAAATGCCGCTCGTTTTTCAAAGCGGCTATATCTGTCATAGCAGCATACATGTAGGTAGCCCGCACTGCATGGCCTACAGCCTCATCCTGAGCAATGACTGGCTTATGATCCTGCCAATAAGATCCGTTACGGAACTGATCCTCACTATTCCGATCATATTTGTCATACTTTCCACGAGCCTCCAAAAAGAATTGTGACAAATCCAAATAACGTTTATCTCCTATCACCCTATAAAGTTTTACCAGCCCAATCTCCACTTCCTGATGCCCTGGCGCTACAGTAATCTTTTCTTCTTCAGGACCAAAGGTATTACACAACAAATCCGCACTCTTAATGGCTATATCAAGAAATGAACGTTTTCCGGTAGCTAGATAATGAGCTACAGCCGCCTCATACATGTGTCCTACATTATACAATTCATGGCTGTTGTCACGTTCATTTTCCCATCTTTTACTGCCAGCCCACGGATGTTGCGAATCCCCGCCAATAGTACGGGTAGTATAAAGATAACCATCCGGTTCCTGCGCAGCTCCTATCAGATGAATCAGACTGTCCATATACATATCCAGCGCTTTATCCTCCTTCACCGCCAACAAGTAAGCAGCTCCTTCCATTATCTTATACACATCCGAATCATCAAACGGATAAGGGGAATTGAATTTTCCTTCCATCAGTTTCCCCGCTACTGCAAAATTATCTATACGATGAGTTTCCTCACATTTATGAAAAGCAAAAGGCACGGTAACACTACGAATGGTTTCAATACGAGGTGCCCAGAAATTATCAGAAAAGTGTACATTGGTAAAAGGTACATCCTTGTATTGATAATCAGATTTATTGCTATCCGTCGACTTACACGCGGCAAGAACCCCGGCGACGAATAATATAACCAACGTTTTTTTCATGGTAATCTATATTTAAAGTTTATCTATAATTCGTATCTGAAGTAATTTTCAATTCATACAATCCTCCGGCATTCTTCCCTTGAGCAGCACGGAAAGTAACATTCACTTTATCCTTTCCACGAGTCCAGTCCGCAGGAATAGAATACACATCGTCCACATAGGTCAGATATAGTTTTCGATTCAAACTGACAGTACGCAAATAGTTGCCGTCAATCAATATATCAAACTGACAAGTATCAGGCTCGTCTCCCCAGAAACGACAAATCAGATGATAAGGCTTTTGTTCCGTTTTATTTATATGAAGTGTGTAAGAAAACCATCCGTCTTTTGCCATACGGAACCGAGTATTCTTTGCCCAAAAATAATCATGCCAATAAATAGAATCATTCTCCCCTTGCAACGCATGTTTCCTTTCATCTGTCTCGTCACCGATCTTCACTTCATCCGTTAAAGAACGAGTACGATAAACAAATTCATCCGGAGAATAAAGTTTCCAATATACAGTATGCCGCTGATGATGCATTTGAAAATAAGGGACCAACCCTACCCCTTGTTGTCCACCTCCATTCTTTACTGTAAACCGTAAAGGATGTTGTGAAGAACATTGTATCCAGCTATCCAGATCGGTCAATGGACCCACTAACATAGGAATATTCTTTGCCGGAAGCGATTCACGGCAAGCACGATTGTCAATAACCCTATCTTCGGGCATATCATCCGTCCCCAATCCTCCCGCAAGCAATATCGGGCCATACATGACAGAGCCGAAATGAGGTTCATCCTTTGCATAATCAATATATAAGTTACGTGTGAAAACCAATGTTATCACATCTCCGCTCTTAACAGAATCCAACAGGCGAATGTAGCTTCCCTTATGTGCTTCCGTCTGTGCCGGCTCTCCATTAATACGAACTACAGCATCACCGCTCACCCAATCCGGATAACGGAACAGAAGCGTTCCTGTATAGCTCCCTATTTCATCCATCCTTACTGTAACCGTATCCGACTCCGGGAAATAAGTATCCAAAGTCAGCTTCAAACCTTTTTCCTTCCAGTGGAGACGTGAAGGAATATACAGATTGACCAGCAATTCTTGGTTATCCTTAAAATAAATGGATTCGGCATACTTAGAATGATTCTCCATCCCTGTACCCACACAACACCAGAAAGAATCAAACGGAGTACTATATTGCTTAAATGATCCCGGCAACAAAGAAGTATAATAAGTCACACAGCCCGGCATATCAGGATCTTGTGAAGCAAGAATATGGTTATATAAAGCATGTTCATAGTAATTCAGATATTTATAATCACCATCCAACATGAACAACTGTCTTGACAATTTCAACATGTTATATGTATTACAAGTTTCTGCCGAAGTATAGTCCAGCCGCTTGCTTTCTTCACCCGGTACGCCAAAACGCTCATAACAACTATTTCCACCGATAGCCAATGTGTGATCTTTAATTACAATATTCCAAAAGTTACGGGCAGCCTGATAATAAATATCATTGGGTGAGAACTCATACTCTCTGGCTACTCCCATAAATTTGGGTATTTGATCGTTAGCATGGCGACCGAATAACACATCTTCTCCGTTAGCAATCGGATAAATAACATTGATATGATTGAACCTTTCTGCCGTCTGCAAAAATTTCTTATCTCCGGTAATACTATAGATATCAACAAAAACTTCATTCATCCCCCCCTGTTCCACACTCAAGGTACTTTGAAAAAGATCCCTATTGCTATTCAAGGCTATATGAGAAATAAAATCCGCCAAAGGCATCAATATATCCTTGGCTTGCCTACAACCTGCATAGACATATGCATCCCTCAATCCCGCCAAAATCTTATGGATACAATACCATGAGTTCCCATTCTGGTTATAATTCCAAGGTTGTCCGGTTTCATCCGGCTGGTTAAGCACCACATTCCCTTGAAGCAACTGCAAATAACCCTCCTTTCCTCTTTTACCGGTAATGAACCAACCATCCGGGGTCTGTTTTTGGCACTCTTGCAGTTCATCCAGCATATAATTCAATTTATCCAGCAAGGCTTTCTCGCCTGTAGAAGCATACATCATGGCACAAGCAGACATATAATGACCATAGGTACATCCACCATGCTTCTCCCATCCTCCGTAATTATCTCCTTTCCCCTGCAAACCGACACTACGGCGTACGTGTGGAATGAGCCTGTCTACATCCAGCGACAGCAGATATCCTTTATGTAAATCCATCGCTTTCTTAAAATAGCTATCGGTTAATTCGACTTCCGACAGTGCAAATGACTGCCATACCGGAACATGTACACGAGGTGCTTTGCGCACCTGCTCATATTCCGATGCAGTCAACTTGATCACTCCTAAAAACAATATACTTAAAACGAATACTAACCTATATTTTTTCATGGTAACAGATTTTATAAAAAACACAATCAATGAATCAATTCAATCTTACGGAAACCAGCAAAGGTTCCGTCTCCCCCTTTAGCACACAAGCCTATGCGGAAGCCCATTCCCCACGGAACATACGGCGAAGCATCAATTTCCGTTGCCAAAGGTATCCACCTCTGCCCTTTCCGGAACTCAAAGCAAAGCCAATACCCGTCTTTCACAGTCATCCTGACCTGTGCCGTTGCTGACACCGTTATAGCACTTTGAGCCAAGACATCAACTTTACCATCTACATTTTTCCATACTTCCACCTTATCTTTCAAAACTGATATGCCAATACCGGCTAAAGGAGCGCCAAATCCATTATGAGCTCCACCAATAATACCGATACCAGCCGCAGCCATACTTTTCCGGTTATCAACAGTAGCAGTCAACGAAAAATTCAAAGCCTTGACAGGTTGTACCAGCAGAGTACCCAATTCCCTGTTTTCCATAGATGCTCCTAGATGTAATCCATTTTTTCCTGTCTGATAATCTATTTTCTGGGTTACCCTCCATTGCCAAATGGGAGCTAGTGTATTACCCTTAAAGGAATCCACATAATCCAAAGACAAATTAGGACGATTATAAACGGCATCGTTCCTAAAATAAGGCCAGCCATCCTCTCCCCAACACAATTCCTCCAACACGCCCTGACGTCCAACATATACCGAACCACTCCTATTATAAGCATGATACAAATAAAACTCCTTTCCATCTTTCCGAACTATAGTACCATGTCCGGGACAACGCCAATCCTGATTGTCTACCAAAATGGGATTCTTTTCATATTTCTCCCATTTGCCCAGCAAAGATTTGGAACGGGCCACTCCTGTTTTATAATTACATTTCTTGTCACAACAGCTAGCTGCCGAATACAAGATATAAAAATAATCCTGCTTTTTAAAAACACATACCCCTTCTACCAGCCCTTCCTCCCAAGGAGTGTCATTACAGAACAAGGAAGTCATTTCTCCTATCAGACGGGTGCGGTCCTCCGTCATCTCCTGTGCCCAAATATTTGTAGGCAAGCCCATACTGTTGCCGTCTTCTTTCCATATAAGATAAAGTTTACCCTTCTCATCTCTTGCAGCAAAAGCATCAATAGAGCCTGGTTCCTGAGCAACCAACGGTCCCAAATCTTTGAACCTCCCCATCGGGGAATCAGCTACCGCCGCCGCACACGATAATCTCTTTGTCCTCTTGTCACGGGCTGTATAATACAGATAAACCTTTCCCTGTTTCTCATCATACGATAATTCCGGGGCCCAAAAATTATTTAATGCCCAATCAGGTGCTCCATCCGGAAAAACATAATTCACCAATTCCCAGTTCACTAAATCTTTTGATTTAAAAATAGGGAACAACGGCGACCATTCATTAGAAGTCGCAGCAGCCCAATACTCTCCATTTATTTCAATGACAGTAGGATCAGGACGATCACCCGGCAATACCGGATTAATAATTTTTTCGTATCCAACGGCTTGCACATGTACACCGCAACATCCCATAATTGTCAATAGAATCACAAATAACAGTCTTTTCATAGTAATATAAAATTATTCATAAGTTACAGGAAATGCCGAGATACGCAAACGGGCAGCTCCCATCGGTATCAAGGTTATATCTTCCAATATTTCACTTTTCGGAGCCCCTTCTTCCGGCAACACACCACATAAGCCATATTGATCTATACCCCAAGAAGGCACTCTTCTCCCTTGTGCTTTTATCACTAGAGGAACGTTATCAGCAGTAAAAGGATAATTGTCTGAAGGCCATTCTCTCTTCTCGACTTTCAAGCATTGCTCCAAAACCCTATCATCCAATTTCAAAGCATAGTTCCAAGCACTTTGAGGATAGATTTCATAAGTAGGCCAAGCATTGACATCAGCACCTTTCTGCCATTTAGAATCCCATATAGCATTTTCTGCACTATTTACTTTTCTATACTCTTCCTCTATCAACAGAGAGAAAGTCAAAGGACCGTAATTCACGCTGGCACTGTTTTGATTGGTCTGCCATCTTTGAACAGATAAAGACATGGGTAATTGCAAGATTACCACATCTCCATTACTCCAAGTTCTATCCAAACGAACACATTTACCAGACTCCATACCAGCAGCTACCGTTTCTCCATTAACTATTAATGTAGCCCCCTTGCACCAAGCAGGTACACGAAGATATAATGGAAAATCCACTTTACCGGAAACTTGCACTGTAAACCGAATCATTTCTTCAAACGGATAGTTTGTTTCTTCTCTCAGAATAACTTCAGTTCCGTTTACCCCTACTTTCGCCTGTGCACAACACGGACCGTAAATAATGGCGGCAAGCCCGTTATCCGGAGTTGCATAAACCAAATTTTCAATATAGTAAGGCCAGCCTTGCGCATGGTTATGCTGACAGCAACGACTGCTGAAAGGATTCATAGCCAAGAAAGGACCTCCATTATCAATTCCGGGTTTATGATCTTTAGAATCACTCACCACCTGATTGGGACAAGTAATATATCTTAAAGCTTTGAAATCAGGCATTACCGCCGCCGGATAAGAATTGAAAGCGACCTCCTCGCAATGCTCAGCCCAAAAAGGATCACCGGTCATACGAAGCATTATCTCATCAGACGCCATCTGTTCTACAAATCCACAAGTTTCTGTACCTTGTCGTGGATCAATATAAGCCAAACGGGCATTCTCGTCCGCTCCGAACATACCTCCCGGCACCTGTCCGAAAATACGTCTCACCAGATGATGCACTCGATAAGATGCCTGCAAATCTGCCGAATCACCACTAAGCATATAGTAAGTAGCCGGTTCACGAAAGCACTGTGCAATATTCACATTATGCCAATTAGGCAAATCCGATTCATTTGTCCAGTCTGCCGTATTACGATGAAGTTTCCGAGCAAGCTCCAGCAGGAATTGTTCTCCTGTGATGTTATAAAGCCAATAAACACTATACAGATTATCCCCCCCACGGCTGTTCTCCCAATAATCTTCCAAAAATTTATCATCGGGGACAGTCAGTTGCCATTTAAAGTAATCAGTCATCAAAGTCAACACTCTCTTATCACCAGAATATTCATAATAAGATTGCAAACACCAAAGCATTACCATATTCGCCCAAAGTTCTCTCTTCCCTCCACGTTCATTCACCGGACCGAAAAAGCCATCCGGTTGCCGACTCTGAATAGCTGCTTCAATCCAGACTTTTGTTTCTGCAATCATAGCAGAATCTTTTAAGATATAAGCCAAATCACCATATCCTTTCAGCCAATAAGGGACTTCTTCCCAACCATGATCTCCACCAGACAGCAACCACGCATTATCCTTCTTATCCAACCACGCACTAATTTCACCCAGTTTCCCGGTTAATCCCTCTTTTTGCAACAGCAGGTACTTTTTCAGCCAGCCTTCCGGCTCAATGGTTCCTACCGGCAATTTTATAAAATGCAATGGTTTCAAAGGCAAACGATTTCCCTGATAACTGACATTCCTATCTATCGTACCGGGACGTGAAAGCATATCTATCTTCATCTCCCTTTTCTCCTCCATACATGCTGTCAGTACAGCCACAATCAAAAAGGAACCTAATAACAATTTCCCTATATTTCTCTTTTTCTTAAACATACCGTTTTTTATTCAAATTTTACATCAGCAAAAGTACATCTGTCCCTGAGTTTCATGGAAAAGAATCTTGTCAGAAAAAGAAAGAATATAACCATTTTACTCATTCAGAAGTTTTTCAGCCCATATCATCGTATTTTCTTTACTTTTAATCCGCTAATAACACCTTGTCCTTTTTGAGGAGAAAGCAGAATCTCCAGTCCTTCATGATTCCGCACATTGACCACAAGTGTCTTTACAACAGCTGTCTGCTCGCCATAAGAATCAGCCAGATTCAATGACTCTATCAATTTTTCTCCATTGACTGACACATCAAATACACGTTGTCCCTCGGCAGAAACACCTGTACGCACAATATTTTTCCGTTCATCCTTACTGAAAGGTTCCGTGAAATAAAAGCCAATTTCATATACTCCGTCAGGAACATCCAGCCGGTAACAAGTCGTACCAATTAAAAAGGTCTGAAAAAGAGGCTCTAAAAAAGTATTTTTTATATCAGCCCCTACTCCATACCTAACTCCATCATGTGATGATCCCGGCCAGGAGTTAAAAGGTTTTCCATCCATATATCCCCAACTTCCCTTTGTATAAGGTTTATCGGGTATCCATATTTCCTGAAGCTGCGGGTCTATAAAATAACAATGCTCCTGTCCCAAATTAATACAAAGACCGTCCAAAAGCACATCACTGTCAGTAAGACGGGAAGATAACAATCTCATCTGTATCTTCAGCCTGTCTGAAAGTGCCCCACTTCGGGCATCCAGCAGATTCTCTCCGTCTATAAAAGGAACTGCGAAAACAGCTTCCCCATTTACCACTTCACGCACTCCCAAAGACTTTCCATTATGAATTAACTCCGCCGTTTTCTGATTAGAAAAAACACTGATCTTACGCACATTTATACTATCATCACAAATTTCCACCCTTTTCGTCCAATCGGCCCCGGCAATATGAATCATCGGAATGTCCGACCAACGAGCCTGACAGTAATAATAAATCTCTTTCTTCCGACGATCCTCTGTCAACATTCCTTTTTGATTCAGATTAGGCTTGCTATCACCACGACCGTCCACCTGAAAATCAACCAAATTCCAAATAGAATAACCTATATAATCCGGACGTTTCTCCATTTCATTGATATATCTGCGATTAAAATCCAATTGAAATTCCGGAGTAAAATCAAATGTACGCGGAGTATAAGAATGGATACGTTCATCGCTTCCTGCTCCAAATTCCGACAAAAAACGAGGTTTTGCAGTAGAATAACTACAAAATTTATCAAACATAGGTGCAATCGTAGCAGAATCTCCCTGATACCAAGATTCATATACATTCACCCCGTTAACATCCGAAATACTAAACATCTCCTTACTAGACTGTGTATAGGGTTTCTCCCAAGTAAAAGCATGAAAGGCGACACAAGAAAGACGATAAGGATCCAGCTCTTTTTTCAAAGCCTCCAATTCCCTAGCCAACGCAATAGCTTGCTTATGGTAATCCCATAATTCATTCATAGCCCCCCATAGTACCACCGATGGATGATTGTAGTTCTGAAGAATCATCTCTTTCAACATTTCTTTGCAGTTATGAGCGAATTCCGTATTTTTTCTCACTTCATTCACAACACAAATTTCAGACCATACTATCAACCCCAATTCGTCACAGGCTCGATATATTTCCGGATCTTGAGGATAATGACTGATACGCACAAAATTAGCTCCCATTTCTTTCAGCAACCGCATATCCCTACGATTCATTTCAACGGGAATAGCCGTTCCCAAACCTGCATAATCCTGATGCCGTGCAGCTCCCCTCAATTTAAGATACTTCCCGTTCAGATAAAAGCCTGTCTTGTCCACCGAAAACCATCTGAATCCAACCGGAGAAATTACTTCTTGATACATTTCTCCATTCTTGGCATCGCATACCTGCACTTTTACCGTATATAAATAAGGCAATTCAGGAGACCACAAATGAGGATTCTCTATCCTTCCTACAGAAGTGGATATAGGATATTTCCTGCCTGGAATCAGTTTCAGTTTCAACTGTTTCTCTTTCACAATCCGATTCATTTCATCGCAAAGAAAAACATTGACGTGCACGTGCTTTGTATCGGTAAAGTCATTTTTAAGAAAAGCCACAATTTGCATTGACGCCTCAGATACCGAAACTTCAGGGGTTTGTATCCTTACTGGAACAGCTGCATAAGGTTCTGTCACAAAATGCACTTTTTCCGTCCATTGCAAGAACACCCTGCGATAAATACCCCCAAAAATAGAAAAATCTCCGGAAACCGGTGGAAGGATTTCCCCCAAAGAAGAACTATTATCCACTTTTACCGCCAACAGATTTTCCTTTCCAACTTCACAGATATCAGTTATATCAACTCCGAAAGCGGTATATGCCCCCAAATGAGTTTTCAATAATTTCCCATTTAAATAGACGTCTGCCTTGCTGACCACTCCATCAAAACGGAGAGTTATTTTCTTATCCCGTGCCTCTGAAGGAATGAACAACTTCTTCCTATACCAAGATATGCCACGCCTATATCCCCGTTGCTCGTCAATCACATCTCCGGCATTCCAAGTATGAGGCAAATCTACAGTTACCCAATCAGAATCATTCCAATCCATACTGGAAAAACGTTCATCATTCTCTGCTTTATACTTCCATGAATCTGTTATAGAAATTTCAGAGGCACATATACAACATATACATCCCCAGAAAAACAACAACCAACCGGCAAACCTTTTCATACCATCACTTCAAATAAATATTAAAAGAAAAAGACTGTCCGGAACCGCACATGACAAAAAGTGCCAAACAGGTTTTCGGACAGTCTGTTCATTACCAATCCACTAATATCCCGGATTCTGCTTTAACTTACCATTCTTATCCAATTCAGCTCTTGGAATAGGATACAAGTTCTTATTTATATCATTTGTAGCAGAATGAGAAAGCCATGATTTAGTTGTCCATACTCCAAAACGAATCAAGTCCTGCCTTCTTCTTCCTTCTTGGTTAAACTCCCAACCCAATTCATCCAAAAAGCGACCATATTTTATATCTGCTCCACCTTCATGAGTTGTTCTAGGACTTTTAATCTTGTCCAAATAGGTTGTTTCGCGCAATCCATAATCATAGGTACTCCCTCCCATCAGTTCCGCACCAGTGACTACCGCTTTTTCCGGAGCAGACTTGAATGCGCGTTGTCTGATTTCTGTTACAATTTGTGCCGCTTCGTCCGCTTTTCCAGTCCTTAACAAACATTCAGCTTTCATCATCAATATATCTGTATAGCGGAAGGGGAAAACATCGTTACTCATAGCACCAGGAGACATACCGGCAACATATTCATACTTAGCCAAATGGTATCCATGTAATTCCTCGGCCCAATCAACCCCCGGAACCACATTTACAATATTCATAGGAACCCCCTGACTGTTGCCTATCTCACACAATACATTGGAACCATCGGGATACACTTGCTGTCCCATCAAATAATTCTCAATCAAACGACTGTCATCCGGATCAAACGTATTTATAAACTGCGGAACAGCAACCGAACCTCCCCAACCACCAAAACTCTTAGTGGAATATACCTGAGAAAACTGACCGTTTAAAGCGTAATTGAATATATTCAATCCACCGGCGTAACTTTGATCAAAAGGAACTGCAAAAATAGCTTCTGTGCAATCCTCATTATCAGCCTTGAATACATCTTTCTGATTTCCCTCCAACGAGAATTTACCAGATTTTATGATCTCCTCACAGGCATCCAAACACTTTTGCCATTGTGGGGTTCCCGTATACACCTCCGCATTGATATACATCTTGGCCAATAAAGCATAAGCAGCCCATTTGGTAAAACGTCCATAAGTCGATTCATCAACATTCTCCGGTAATAAAGGAAGAGCGGCTGCCACTTCGGCAATGATAGAATCATTCAAGGCTTTACGACTGATTTGTTCGGGAAGAAAACCTTGAGGGACATCAAAACGGGTCAGATAGGGTACATTGCCGTAATAATCACAAAGCATATAATAATAAGAAGCCCTTACCGCTTTTAACTCCGCCAAATAATTATCCTTACCTTCCGTCACAGGCAACAGGCCGGATTCAATCTGGTAAATTACCTGATTGGCATTGTTTATACCAGTATACAGGTCCCCCCACCGATTAACAGCCTCACCTGTCTCCGAAGTCCAGGTATGTAAATGCATGTTAATGGTAGTCCCATTCCATCCCCAAGGATGTACCGGTATCATGGTCTCATCTGTAGAAATGGTCTGCGTTTCATTTATTGCACCGATAACAACAGAACGCCATGGAGTATAAGCATTACCTAATATGGCAACCATGTCCTTTTCCGTATAATGATATTTATCGGATACGATCGTAGTATACACGCTATCGTCCAGTTCCATACAACTATTCAATGATGCTCCTATCAGACAACAAAGTGCAGGACACATCAATGCTATTCTTATTCTTCTTTTCATGTTCTTCAATCTAATAATTTAAAAATTCAAGTTAACGCCAAAGGTATATGAACGGGTAGTGGGATACTTGTTTCTGTCATCTGTTCCCGGAGTTAAAAGCGAACCGCCTACCTCCGGATCAAGTCCTTTGTATCCGGTAATGGTCAAAGCGTTTTGAACAGAGAAATACAGACGCATTCCCTTAATCCCTTTAATAAAGTCTTTCTTGAAATTATACCCCAATACAATATTATCAATTTTCCAATAATCGCCATCCTCCACATAGTAACTATTAAATTGCTTGGAGTCCGTCAGCACCGCTTTACCAAATACTTTTTCATACCCGGCTTTCAAATTATTCATTGCCTGGTCTCTATAATTCTCATAATGCAGACGAGTAAAGTTGATATTCTGGAATCCGAAGGCCCCTCTCATGGTAACACTCAAATCAAAATTCTTATAACGGAAATCATTGTTCCATCCCAAATAATGCTTTGGCAAACCATTACCAATCACTTTTCTATCCTCTATCTTCACATCTTTAGACTCTACAGCATTACCATTCTGATCTTCATAAATCCATTTACCGTCTTCTGTAATATCCAATACTTTCCAACCCCAAATCTGCCCTATAGGTTCCCCTACTTTTACACGATGGGTAGGGACTCCCGACATAGGCGCTTGTGCGTCACCCACATAAAAATAATCATTTGCCAACTGGTATTTACTATTATTCAATTTGTCAAGCTTATTCTTATTAGTAGAATAAGTCAGTGTGGTATTCCAACCAAAATCTTTTTTATTAAAGACAACCCCGTTCAGCAATATCTCCAGTCCTTTATTACTGATAGTACCCACATTTGCCAGTGTAGTGCCATATACATTGGGCGGAACAGGAACAGGATAATTATATAACAAGTCTACAGTTTTTCTGTAATAAGCATCAACACTACCACTGATACGATCTTTCAGAATAGAGAAATCAAGCCCCACATTAAATTCCTTCTTCTTTTCCCATGTGAATTCCGGATTCGGATTACTCTGCGGAGTCAATTTATTCACCCATTGACCATTATAATAAAAAGTATCATTATTTGAAGTATATCCCAAACGATAGGTTGCCAAATAAGGATTGGAAGGAGCAATACCTGTCACACCATAACCGGCACGAAGTTTCAAGCTATTAATCCACTTGATATTTTTCATAAAATTCTCTTCATTAATCCGCCATGCTAGACTTACAGCCGGAAATGTACCCCAAACCTGATCAGACCCCACAAATTTGGAGTCTGCCTCATGCCTTACACTAATGGTAGCCAAATACTTGCCTGCCAATATGTAATTGATACGTCCAAAAAAACTGATAAGATTAAATGAAGTTTTATTACTGTTAATAGGAATAGCAGCACCGGCAATATCGCTGTCGCCACGTCCTAAAGCGATATTATCCCAGCCAAACTGGTCTGTAGGAAAATTCCAGTTCCGCATCCAATAATCCTCCCATATATTCTTCTGATAGCCATAACCTCCCAATACAGAAATATTATGAATGCCAAAAACTTCACTATACTGAGCGGTAAATTCAAACAACTGGTCTGTAGTCTCACAAGTACCTCTGGAGGCAAAACCATCACGGGAATGAGCCACTGTGGTATTGAAATTATCAAAAGTCTCACGATAACCCCTTGTTTCGTAATATCTATCCCAAGATAACAAAGCATTGAATTTCAATGATTCGATGGGTTGGAAAGTAACATTACCATTCAATCTGGTACGCTGTCTGTGATGTCTGCCATTAGCTGTCTCGATAGTACTCAGCGGATTGGCGATAGCCACCAGAGCCGAAGGCTGTGCCCAAGGACCATCATACTCCGGCATTGATGACAGGACATCCTTATTTACATCCTGCTTATAAATAGGCAAGGTAGGATTAGTAACCAATGCCGCACTATATACCCCTCTATTGAAAGAGGAACCATCTCCGGTCGTTGTATAGTTCTGCGTATTAGAATTAACGCTGACGTTCAAACGCAATTGATCATTCAACATTGAATGATTCACCGCCAGTCGTACAATCAACGCCTCATTATCTGACTTTTTGAAAATTCCCTGGTTCTTTTTATAATTGACATTCAACAAATAATTAGTCTTCTCGGAACCACCCTTTACACTCAGATTATGCCCATGATTGACCGGAGTACGAGTTATGGCTTCCAGCCAATCTGTATTACCTCCAAAATCAGTAGCAGAAATTGTTCCATCCTGAATTAAAGAACGAAATTCATCTCCAGTCAACACTCTTTCCGTTTTCACAAACTCTTCTGTACCGACATACCCATTATAGTCTATGGAAAAATCAGAATTAGCCTTACGGGTAGTAACCAAAATCACCCCATTGGTAGCTCGTGTACCATAAATAGCCGCAGACGAACCATCCTTCAGCACATCGATTTGAGCAATATCCTCAGGAGCCACCGTTCTTAAATCTCCCGGAATACCGTCAATCAACACTAATGGCGAATTGTTACCCTGCAAGGAGTTAGTACCACGAAGTAAGATAGACGAATTCTCGGTAGGGTCACCTGTAGAATTCACAATGCTAAGACCAGCAATTTTCCCTTTCAATAATTGCCCCGCATCCCTCACATTTCCACGGACAAAATCCGAAGACTTGACACTTGAGATGGCAGCCGTCAGCTCACTTTTCTTTTGCGAACCGTAACCCACCACTACAACTTCCTCCAGCGCCAGAGAAGAAGGTTTCAACTGTACCTTGACAAAGGTCTGGCTACCCACATTTATCTCTTGGGCATCATAACCTATATAAGAAACAATCAAAACAGTATTCTTATCACTTGCCTCCACACTAAAATTACCATCTATATCGGTAATGGTTCCCTGAGAAGTACCTTTAAGAATAACCGACGCACCGATCAGTGCATCCTTATGTTCATCATATACCGTTCCCTTTATTATTCTGCTCTGAGCAAACAAGCATTGGGAAACGAGTAAAAACAAGCCCAACATCAACATCGTTGTTTGTCGATGTCCAAATTCAGACGGATGTGCACCTTTACTAAACATGTTTTTCATATTTGATCTTTAATTTAATTACAGCCCAAAAGTAGACTTATTAGATAAAAAGCCACAAGAATATCCATCCAAATAATATGAATTTTCTGCCAAAACAATATTTTCACCCACCTTTTACACCACCTTACCTCCTCCACCTTACGAAAAGAGAGCAATATTCTGCCAAAACAGGACAATATTTTGCCTTCCCCTTGTGTTTTTCAGCCAAATATCTACTTTTGCACATAGTAAACCACTTGATAAAACAAACTATGTACAAGCACTTATTCCTTCTCATATCAATCCTTTTCAGCCTGTCATCCCCCTGTGTTCATGCTGAAAGATATTATTTCCAACATTTGGGTCTGAAAAACAAACTGTCTCAAAGTTCCGTTCTTTGTATCACCCAAGACAGGAACGGATTCATGTGGTTCGGCACCAAAGACGGACTAAACCGTTATGACGGATCCAATTTCCGTATTTTCAAACACAATCATTCCAACCCTCATTCTTTGGGTAATAACAACGTCAACTCATTGCACGAAAATAAGGATGGGAAATTATGGATAGGAACAGACGACGGAATTTATATCTATGATCCATTGACGGAAACTTTCTCAAAACTCACCTGCAAAAGTCAGGACAGCTTGTGCATCACCCAGCCCATTGTACAAATCACCACCGATACACAAAAAAACATCTGGATAGCAGTAGAATCCCAAGGCGTTTTCCTGTTCGATAACGACCGACAAACATTAACACACTATGCTATCCCCGATGCCCATCTACTCAGTTCTATCTGTATAGACCAGCAAAACGCAGTATGGATAGGCTATAACGGAAAAGGGCTTTATTATACTGATGATCATTTCCAGAACTTCCGGTTATTCCAAACACAAGAGGGGAAAAACCTCTTCACCGATGACCAGATTTTCAAAATTTTCCCCGAACAGCATAATACCTTGTACACTGGTTCCGCAAAAGGTGGTCTGAAAAGTATCAATATCCTTACCCGGACAGTCACCGACTTGCTACCGGACTCTTCCCAAACCGAAAGTATCTTTGTAAGAAACATCTATCCCATCGACAAAAAAACATTGTGGGTTGCCACAGAACGAGGAATATACACTTACAACAAGGAAACCCGGGAAATCCAACACCTCACCTACAATCCCAACGATGACTATTCCTTGTCGGACAATGCCATTTATTCCCTCTACAAGGATGCTGAAGGTGGCATATGGATCGGCAGCTATTTCGGAGGCATAGACTATTATCCCACCCAATATGCCACCTTCGAAAAATACTATCCCATCATAGGACAAAACAGCCTCAGCGGAAAAGTAGTCCGTGAATTTTGCGAAGATGAAGACGGAAATCTATGGATAGGAACAGAAGACGGCGGCTTGAACAAATTCAATCCAAAGACCAAAGAATTCAGCCCTTGTCCACTGGCAGGACTGCACTATAATGTCCACGCTCTAAGTATGGACAATCACACTCTGTGGATAGGTACATATTCCAAAGGATTATACTCATTGGATCTGAAGACCCGCCGTTCCCGTCACTACCTGATGGGACATGCCGAAAATACATTGAACGACAACAACATCTATTCCATGTGCCGCACCTCTGCAGGTCAACTCTACATAGGTACCACAACCGGACTCAATCTCTATAACCATGAAACAAATGATTTCACCCGTATCCACAAAATGGATGGTATCTTTGTTTTCAACATATTGGAAGACAGTAAAGGAAATATCTGGTTTGCCACCTATAACTCCGGTATATTCAAATACAATCCTAGAAATAACAGCTGGAAAAATTATGTTTCCACTCCCGGAGTTCCCCACGGACTCCCTTACAACAAGGTGATAAGTATTTATGAAGACAGCAAGCAACGCTTGTGGTTCACCATGCTGGGAAGAGGATTCTGCTCATTCAACCAGGACACAGAGGAATTCACTACTTATGATTCTTCACAAGGGCTTGCCAATGATGTGATTTATAAGATTGTAGAAGCCAACAATGACATCCTTTGGCTCACCTCCAACAAAGGATTGATACGGTTCGATCTGAAGACCAAAACCTCGAACATTTATGCAGACAACAATGGACTGCTCACCAATCAGTTCAATTATAGTTCAGGAATTAAGAGCAAAGACGGTACCATCTATTTCGGATGTATCAATGGCTTCATTGCCTTCAAACCCGAGTCCTTCACCGAAAACACTTATTTTCCACCTGTAGCCATCACCGATTTCCTGCTTTTCAACAAAAGCGCCGATATAGGCACCAAAGATTCCCCCCTCAGCCAAAGCGTGACTTATACCCGGGAAATAAACCTGAAGTATAATCAAAACTCTTTTGCCTTCCGCTTTGCAGCTCTTTGTTACGCCGCCCCTGAAGAAAATTATCTGAGTTATACATTGAAAGGATTTGATAAAGAGTGGTACAGTACCACAAAAAGTTCCACCGCTTCCTATACCAATCTAAAGCCAGGCGACTATACTTTCTGCGTGAAAACAGCTAACGCCAAGGGAGAATGGAGTAATGACATCAAAAGTATCCACATACATATCGCACCTCCTTTCTGGAAATCCCCGTGGGCCTATCTTCTTTATTTTATACTTTCGGCAGCCGGTATCGGATATATCTTCTATCGCTTCCGAAAACAAATCACGGACAAACAACGACGACAACTGGAAATCTTAGAAGCCGAAAAGGAAAAAGAAATTTATCATGCCAAAATAGACTTCTTCACTAATATAGCACATGAAATCCGCACACCGCTAACCCTGATAAAAGGCCCGTTAGAGAACATCCTGCACAAGGAAAACATAGATCGCAACACCATCCGTGAGAACCTGGACGTCATGGAACGGAATACCCTGCGATTACTTGACCTGACCAATCAGTTACTCGACTTCCGAAAAACAGAAACCAAGGGGTTCCGTCTTAACTTTATGGATTGTAATATCTCCCAACTAATAAGAGACACTTATATCCGTTTCAATCCCGCCGCCCAACAGAATGGGTTGAAATTTCAAACAGACCTGCCCGAACAGGATTTCAATGCACCCGTAGATAAAGAAGCCCTGACCAAAATTCTAAGCAATCTGTTCAATAATGCAGTAAAATATGCCACATCATCTATCCATGTATCTTTAATACCACCATGCGGAATGAAAGAACCGGGATACTTCTCCATTATGGTCAGCAATGACGGGCATCCCATCCCCCACGATATGCAAGAAAAAATTTTCCAGCCTTTTGTGCAAATCAAACAAACCTCCGGTGGGCAACGCACAGCCGGTACCGGCATCGGCCTGCCTTTGGCACGTTCCCTGGCAGAATTACATAAAGGAAAACTTTATTTAAAGGATAGGGAAGAAATCTGTTTCTGTGTCGAGCTTCCTGTCGATCAAGAAAAAGCCATACAGTTGCAAAAAGATTCCACTATCAGCCAGACCGGCAATATGCAAACAGTCATCCGGCAACACAGCACTAACATCTGTATTCTTGTAGTAGAGGATGACCCCGAGATGCAGAACTTTATTTGCGCACAACTGGAAACTGTATATTGCGTTATACGTGCATCTAATGGCAAGGAAGCCCTGCAAGTGCTATCAGAAAAGACAATCAGTCTGATTGTCAGTGATGTGATGATGCCCGAAATGGATGGTTTCGAATTATGCCATACATTAAAGACCGATATAGAACATAGCCATATTCCTATCATTCTGCTCACAGCAAAAGTTACCATGCAATCCAAGATAGAAGGAATAGAACTAGGAGCCGACGACTATATAGAAAAACCTTTTTCTACGGAGTATTTATTGGCACGCATAGCGAACTTATTAAGCAATCAGGACAAATTGCGCCATGCTTTCACTTCATCACCTTTTGTGAACGCCAAAACCATTGCACTGAGCAAAGCAGATGAGAACTTTTTAGACAAACTAATAGAAGTAATTCAGAAGAACATTTCGGAACCCGATTTTAATGTGGATATATTAGCCGAGAAAATGAATATGAGCCGTTCCAGCCTGCATCGAAAAATAAAGGGAATCGCTCAAATTACCCCCAATGAGTTTATTCAACTGGAACGGTTGAAAATGGCAGCCCAACTGATTCAATCCGGAGAATACAGAATCAATGAAGTATGCTATATTGTCGGTTTCAACTCTTCTTCCTATTTTGCCAAATGTTTTCAGAAACAATTTGGAGTACTGCCAAAAGATTTTTGCAAGAACGGCTCCTGACACTGTAAGATAATTTATATATGCGTATAAAATAGTCCTTTTAAATTTGGCATAATGCCATGAATCCATTACATTTGTTCCATATCACAAATGATAGAATTATGCAAGATATAACAAACGGACGTTGCGGTTGGTGCGGAACAGACGAA
>OGFM01000605.1_pt1 | contig 28139 bp, 44 predicted proteins | sample 1570871 | NCBI WGS metagenome assembly OGFM01 (sample SAMEA2581957, study PRJEB24529) | metagenome | biome: Human gut stool | place: China | collected 2011
TTTGTATATCACTGTAATCCCCCGAGGGGCATTGTTTGATTCCGTCGATCACCTCAAAGGCATCGAAATCTGCCTGTGTGTATTTTTTCATTTTATTTTTATTTTATTGTTTACTCACACAATCCGTAAAAGCTCATGCAACTGGTCGCCGTATCGTCGTCGAACAAACTGCCCGTCGCGTTCTGCCATTGGACGTAGCGCACGACATCGTTTATTGTCGGATATTTCTCTCCGCTGGTAATTGCGTAGGAGGGAATCTTATCCGGGCCTAAAAAAGAAGAGTGCAACTCTCTTTCGAAGTTTGCTATTTCCGCTATACGCTCGGGAGATTGTTGGGCGATACTGAGAATATCGCGCTGGTTTGCCATCACACACGGCCAGCAGCCGACGCGCTTATAGCCCATCCGGTAGAGAGGATTCGGCTCTAACCCTGCGGCGAGGATGTAATCGATCACCTGCTGCGCCGACCAGTCGAACACGGGCCGAAGCAAATCGTCGGCGAACTTTTCCCGAAATGCCCGGACATCCTTACCACGGTAGCTGTGCTTCTTCGGCTTACCGTTTTTGTCATAACCGTAGGGCTCGAAATAATATTTGAAGTACGTACATTGCGCCGACATCTTGGCTCGCGCCGGAGATTCCGCGCCTCTGATGCCCTGAATCATCAGCATATTATCCTGCACGTTGTCGAGCACATAGTCGATGCACGGTTTGGTTTTCAACTCTTGGGTGCAGAATCGTGCGCGGGTGGACGGCCATCGTTTTTTCCGCCTTGCCAAATCGACCATCCCGTCGTACTTGGGAGACTTGAGCGTAACGAGATCGAGGTGCAGCTTGTCGGCGATACGGTTAATATACTCATAGGTCAGTGGATGCTCCCAACCCGTATCGCAGAACACGGTGGTAAAGTTCTTGGTAATATGCTCGCGCACCCACAACAGCGCCGCAAGGCTGTCCTTTCCTCCCGAGAATGTGACGATTACTTTCATGTCAAAATAATTTTTGTTGCATTTGGTGATTGATCAGACGTTGCCGGGCCGCAGCGTAGTAGTGAGGGTCAATCTCTATACCCGTGAACTCAAAGCCGCCATCATGTGCGGCTATTGCACTGCTACCACTACCGAGGTGAGTGTCAAGGATCCGATCTGCGGAATTAGCGTATTTAGATAATAGCCACTTGTAGAGCGCAACAGGCTTTTGTGTCGGGTGGAAGCGGTTTTTATCCGATGAAGTGTACTCAAATACTTTTGATGTTGTTCCGAGCGACATCGAAATAGACGCTATCTCCGCCGCACTCATTGTGAAGTTTTCCGCTGGAACATTCGTTTTTCGCCAAATTATAAATCCGGGAAATGGTGGCAACTGAAAGTTATTTGCGCCCCATATAATTTGGTTTTTTGATACGCGATATAGTTCTTCAAAATATTCTTTAGTGGGTTTATTTCCGAAATTTTTCATTGTCCCGTTATTACGCATATCTTTTGTCGGAGAGTTATCTATCATATCTCTATAAGGTGGATCAACGATTGCAAGGTCGAAAGCATTATCCGGCATCGCCCGCATGATCTCCATACAGTCGTCGTTATACAGCGTTATATTTCCAAAAACCTCTTTCATCGCTCAATCTTCAATGACCCGCACGTAGGTGTCGTTTGCTGTTCTTCCCATCTCTATCAGCCTCAACGCGACCATCTCCTCCAGTACGGCATGAAAGTCGGCGAGAGATCGGGAAAACCCCGCTTTTGGCATAAGTCCGTCGCGTATGACCAGTGCGGCGTCGGGCGTCCTCTTTGCGGCTCGGCAGCCGCGTACTCATCGCGCGTGTCTGATATTCGTTCGCTCGCATAGTTATTTCGAATTTTTCCTGTTAAACTTCCTCTCAACCAGATCGCATAAATCCAGGTACATCGCATCGGCATTCTTCTCTTTCACTCTCTCCCGGAACCCCGCTATATCCGACAGCCAGCAGCCGCAACGGACATAAATGCCGTCTTGCAGGTTGAAAAAGTAAACCTTGCTGCCAATCCGGGAGCCGAATCCGACAAAAGCCAGGAAAGGATAATCGCCGATATATTCGCCTTTCCCTTCAAAGGAGCACCGCTCGCCGAAGGAGCACCACTCGCCGAAAGAGCACCTCTCGCCGAAGTAGCACCGCTCACCAAAGGAGCACCGCTCACCGAAAGAGCACCACTTGCCGAAGGAGCACCGCTCGCCGAAGGAGCAACACTCGCCGAATATTTGTATATCACTGTAATCCCCCGAGGGGCATTGTTTGATTCCGTCGATCACCTCGAAGGCGTCGAAATCCGCTTGTGTGTATTTTTTCATTTTCGTTAATCTGTTAAATTCAATTCGATAATCTCGTCGATCCTGTAATCCTCGATCCCGATACACTCCAACAGAGCCGGGATGCGTACAAGAGGTTTGGCCGGGTTGAAGTCGTAGCGGCCCGAAATCCGACCGTTGAGAGAGCTGATGATCCTACACAGCGACAGCACGATGTTGTAAGACCTTTGAGGAGCCTCCAACAGGATACAGCCGCTGATGGTCCGATACGCCTCGTCCGTCTTGTCGTTGTACTGCCGGGCGGCCCGGTCGTCGATCTTGCGAAGCATCGACCATGCGATGCCGTGAGCCTGCGTGACCAAAGTCTGGGCCTGCGTATAACGGCGTTTGGTTTCATGGTGGAACAAGCCGGATGCCGTGAGTTCGGACTCAAGGTCGAGCATCGCGTAGTTCAAGCAGCCGACCAGCGTAAGCATCCGCACCGCGAGCGGCACGTACCGCTCGTCTTCCGGCCGAGGACCCCGCGCGAGCAAGCGAGTGTTCATCCAGGCCGTATGTTTAATCAACATTGCCTGGCGGTAAGAAAGGTTGGTCATATAATCAATGCGTTTTACCCATAGTGAACCACTCGGCAGAATGAAGCCAGTGATAAAATTGTCGTTTTGTCATTTATCCAAATAATTTTGAACTGCCGTTATAGCTTCATTCAGTGTGCGAACAAGTACATACTTGTTTCCAACCTGTTCAAAAGATTTCTGCCATTGTTTTTGTGCTGGGGTCTGACGACTTCCTTTTACTTGGGTCTTAAATTCCAGTCCCAGTACACCAAACCCATCTCGGGGAACAAGTAACAGTAAATCCGCCGCTCCAGCCGTCATCCCTTCAGCTTTCATGATGGCCGCCTCGGTTTTACTTCGCAATCCACCATTGGGCACGCTCGTCAAATTCAAAGCATACTCGGGGTATTGAAGCCGGAACCAACGTACAAAAGCGCGTTGGATGTTCGATTCAAGGTGTTTCATTTGCGTAAACTGTTTCCATTAAAAGCGACCCGATGGCATAGATACTTGATCCGGTCGTATATCCGATCTCCATATCGGTCCTTGATCGCTTCGCCTGTAAGGTTCGAAGATATGAACAGAAGCGTATCGGGCTTGTCCTGTGCCTTGTTGATGAGTTCTACGACCAGATTACGTCGTGTCCCGAACTCTACTCGGTCCACCTCCACGCCCATATCGTCCAGTGTGATAAACTTGCGTTTAATTACGTCGTCGATATTGACACTCTGTGACCCGCAGTCCACGACCGTTACGATCCGGTTGGCGAACTTGCGTAGCAACATCGGAATTGCGTAGCGGACCAACAGCGATTTCCCGCGTCCGCAGTTTCCGAACAGTAGTAACCCTTTTCCGTTGTTTGCCGACAGCCATTCCGCTACCTTGTCGTATTCCGGCAACCAGACAAACCGTTCGCCCATAGCTCCCAGAACTGCGGACATCGCAGTCACCAACTCTTCTTTCGCATTCGGAATACTGAAGGTGAAACGGGCGCAAGGCGTAGGATTACCTTCGATTTTCAACTGTTTCAGGATTTCATCGTAGTTCATTGTCAGAAGTCTTCATACGTTTGGCCCGGTTGGGCGTGATAGTCCGTTGCCGGATGGCGATTTGCCGAATTGTCCTGGTCATGTGGAGGGAACAGCCCCGAATAGTTGTTGGCGATCGAGAAGTCCACGATACGGCGAGCTTTGGCCGCATCGTTGCCCGAAAGCGTCAGCAGGCGTACATAGCAACGCTGTAATCCGAGCGGTCGATAGGTCTGTCCGCGTTCAGACTTGTAAGCAAGCCAATCCGCCATGATAGGCTGGAACGCAGGTTCGACAGCCGAGAGATCTATATTACGCCTGGATTTTTTCGGGAAAAAGTCGTTTAACCACGTTTGGAAATAAACATTTTTCGCAAATTGAGCGCTGCGTTGCAATTTAACATAATCTATAACCAGTCCCTCCGTCTTTTTGCAAAAGTCCTTGTAGTCATCGGTAAGCGACTTGCGCTTTCCCTTGAACTTATCCCACAACGTCACAAATTCAGTCGGAATATAATCTTCTTCCCCCTCGGGGGGATATAAGGGGGGATTATTTATATCTTCGACGTAAGGAGAAGATATAATACTTTTCTTTACTTCGCGGCAAAATTCCGGAGTATTCGGCGATTCTTCCGGAAGTTTGGCTGTTTCTTCCGGAAGAATGCGGCAAAATTCCGGTATTTCAAGATTCTTGCGTTTCGCTCGTATGCAAGTGTCAATATATCGCCTTTGGATGGCTGCCGACGTTATGATCCCACGAGAGAGCAGTTCTTTATTGAAAAGACCCACAACACCGCAGTACCGAACAATCTCCAAAACAACCGACTCCTTTAACCTGAGGTATTCAGCCACGTTGAAGGCAGTACTTTCGTCCCACGCAGCAAAACAGCCTTTTACCCGGTATATATTACATAGCAAGTAGTCGTAAACCGCAATACCGTCACAACCGAAAGCCTTAACAAGCCGCCTTATCCGAATATCCAAATATCTATCCGTATCGACGCTGTAATAGCTTAATCCGACCCTAATATTGGCCATATCATTGTATTATTTCGGTGGTTTATCAAACACTTCAATCATCTTCTTTATTTACAATTTTAAGCGTTCTTTCTCGTAACTTATCATAGTCCGAAGGTTGTCGCACTGATGCTTGCAAGATGCATTGATGCGGTCCAACCACTTTTCTAAAGCATTCAGCTCCGAAGCAGAACTGTTCACCAATTTTGTCGCCAACGATGGAGACAAACTGATAATCGTTTCTTTTTCATCGTGAAACAACCTGGCCACCGCAGCGTCACGCATTCCGACAACCTCACTCAACAATTCACCGCTGCGAGCGTAGTAAACACCCAGCTGGTCCAAACGCTCTATCATGGCTTCGATATTGGGATTATTCATACATTCAAGAGCCATCTGAATATTCCGAGCTTCCTTCCGTATTTGTTCGATTCTTTGCATGGCGTTTAATTATTTTTTTATACAGGATTCTACCCATACGGATAGCATTTAGTCCTCGGATAGTCGAGGCATCGCAAAACTCCAGGTCACGCAGAATACGTACTATTTGCCGAATCTCCCAAGACTTGATTTCATAACCGATCATGGGATTCCGAATATTAGAATGGAAGATCATCTACCCTATCTGCCAAAGGCATATCCGCGATATTCTCCACTGTAACCGGTGCCGAAGTGAAGTTTATGGCCTTACCCCGGCCGATATAAACACGAGGTGCTTTCGCCTCTCTCTCCTCTTTAGTCTGACGCATAAATACCGAATGGGTATTTTCGTAGGAATCCGGTTCCCGGAGCTGCGAAACGCATACGGCGATATACTTCTTGCCATTATTGGCAACTTTGATCTGGTCGCGGGGAATATCCGAAACGCAAATCGATACATTGATAAGTTGTGACATAGCTACGGTTGTTTTTTGAATGTTGTTTTGATACTCGTTTTACTACTTCGAACGGGCGGGTAAAGCATCTCACCCGTTTGGGGATCGGCAAGCCCGGAAACAGGCAGTTGCCGAAGCATTGTTTCTCGCTCTTTAATGTCAGCTTTCAAGGATTCAAGAGTTGCGTACATATCATATAACTTACTGTCACCGCAATCCGCATAATCGTATTTGACACCGACCTCGGCTTCTTCCAACCGGCAATCCCCGAATTGGTGCGATTTCCCGTATTGGGATAATTCGCGGAGTGTGATGTCCCGGATCTCTTCATTATCCTTGAACGCCTTGATTGCCGCTTCCATCCTGCTGATATTGATATGGGCCGTTATCGGGTCAATATCCCCGTTTACGACAGCCCTGACCGCCCGAGAGGTCAATTCACTGACCGAGACCGTTTCACAGAGCAATAATGAATTATTTTCCATGCCGAGCCATCTTATAAGAATTGAACAAAGCCGCATAACGTTTAAGCACGTCAGTATCGGCGTCATAAGATTTCAGAAGACGTGCGGCAATATCGAAATCTGCCGCATAGCCTGAAGCGGTCCATAAGTCATACCCCCAATTAAGCAGACAATCGCACTTGATCGGATCGTCAAGCATATCTGTCGTAATCCGATGCTTTGTCCGGGGCGTATCGGGCCGGGCCGAAGCGAGAGGGTCCGGAGCAGCTGCCGCGCATTTTGCTGACATATTGCGCGATTTACCCTTGAATACATCGGCACCAATCCCGAGCCAGGACCCGATCTTTGTCAAAGCATCGGTTGTAGCCCCCTTGTGGGCATCACCCAAATCTGAGTTATCGTTACCTCCATAACATTCATAATAGATACCATATTCAGGTATCTCGAACGTTACCTTGACAACCACCATCTTATTGTCACGGGCAACCTGTTCGGAGCGGACACGCCAGCTACCTACTCCGAATACGTCATTCAGACGCTCGGTAACGTAGATCGCTTTGATCGTGGACAGGTAGTTCTTTGTCGGATGCGGCGATATTGCCTCTGAAGGCAGCGGCCGATCCAGTAATCTTTTCTGTTCTTCGGATATTTTACGCAGTTCCATATTCTCAATCTCTATCGGTTATCACTCGTGATGCGAACTTTTTAGAATCGCTATACCGCATCATATATTTGGTTTCCTTGCGTATCTCGGCAGCCGAGAGTTGCCTATTCCAAGAACCCGAGGCAACAATGTTTTGCGGGCGGTTGATTTCGTAAATCTCGATTCTCGTTTTCATGTCAGCTATTTTAACAATTCATTCAGTTTCTCCATCACCCGGGGAACCTCCTCGTCCGTGGCCGTACACCAGGCGCTCGCTATGCTCGTTTCCTCCCGTATCGGGACGTCGATCCATTCCGTCATTCCCATCGAATGCACCGCGCCCTGCCGCTCGGTTTCCACCGTATAGCGTCCCTGCACCGCAACGCCGTGATATTCTATCTGAAAGTCGAAAGATTCCATAGGCCCTGCAACTGTCCTTCGGGTGATGTAATCGGCGATGCGTTTGGCGAAAGTCCGAATCTCCTGATCGGTCAGATGAATTGTCGTTTGCGGCCGGTTGAAACGGGTGCTCTCGAAGAAGTAATACTCTTCCGAGGGTTCTTTCCGAGTGGACGGCGGCATTTGAGCCGTGTCGGTGACGTAGTAGGAAGTATTCATCGCTGTTCGAAAATTTCATTCAACAGATAGCGGGTGATCCGCATACGCCGGGGACCGGACAGCGCCCAGCCGAACACCGCTGCGATCGGTGCGATCACAACGGCAAGCGTTATCGCGTGTGCCATACTCTTACCGAATTTCGACCCGATAGACACGGGGTCGGTTTTGGAGTTTATGTGCCCGGCGGCGGGACTTGTCGATTGTCCGGCGCACCTTGCTCTTGAGGCGGTACCACGCACGCCAGAGGCGGCCCGCAAGCGTGCCCCACAGACTTTTGACTGTGCTTTCGGAAAAGAAGGTTTGCATGTTGGTAAAGATTTACTTGTGGATGATATTTGCTGTTATTCTGCTGCTTCGACAAACTCGCCGCCTTTCAGTTGATAGAAAACATCCTCCTTGAGCGATTTCCCATCGATCTGTGCAGACCTTACGCACACTGGTTTCAGATCCTCGCCATATTCAGCGAGGGTAATCCAGCTACCTTTCTTTGCCTTTATTTTTGAATCTATACCTATGGCTGCTACAACAGCATTGTTACCTTCGCTTTCGATCTTTGCGAGGTCGCCCGAGGAGCCGATCTGTGCGCCGTAGCCCGAGGAGCCGATCTTTGCGTCGTCGCCCGAATTAACATTGTCGGTCGGACCCTCTTTGATGCACTTCTCGTAAATGAAATCTATACCAGCTTTAATGAATCCTTTGAAATCGAGTTTTGCCCCGATGTGAATCTTTGTCGTCGCCGTTTTATCCGAGTCGGAATGACATCGCCCCAAAGCTGTTACATGATGCACAGGGATGAACTTGCATTCATCATCCAGCATATCACGATAGCTAAGGACAGAGAACGGTGATTCGCAGAAATGAAAGCCTCGATTACAAACTTTCAACTCAACATCCTCTTCGTAAGTCTTGCCCTCCTCGAATTTGAAGCCCAGGCAGGTCATATCTGCATTGAACCCTTTAAATCCATCGATATGTTTTTCTTCGCCGAACTCTTGCGGAAGCACCACGTTATCGCCGAACGAGACGCTTTTGAATACTTCCACAATCTCTTCGACCGAGAATCCAGCGATGCCGCATCCGATCTTGGTTACATAGAAAACCTTATCGGTATTGTACCGTGTATAGTCTGCGAATCTCCGTACCGATCGCGTCAATTCCTCGGTAGACACCTTGTCCATCTGTTCATCGAGCGTAGGGATAGCGTAGGACTGGCCCTGTAAGCCCTCGCCGTGCCCCATGATCGCGCCGAACTTCTCGACCGCGACACGAGCTGCGCCGCCAACGTGGTTACCGGCCTTATTACTGCCGAATACAAAGACCTCGTTCTGTTTTAATTTGGAAATGTTCTCTGGGGTAAATACTTTGTTTGACATTGCACGTAAATTGTTTTGATTAAAATTTGCACCCTGTCGTCATCGAAGACCACGACTGAATCGCAGGGTATATCGCTACCGGCTCCCCGGATCGCTCCGGATCGTCGCCTGCTTTTTGGTATTGATCGGCCTAATATCCGCCCTTCTGCGCCAAGTCGCTCGCCGGGTTTTACATCCCTTCGGATGGTTCTCGTATTTCAATGAACCGCTTATTCGTTCCAGCCTTTCTGCCTTGCGGCCGGGGTTTATGGCAGGCTTTAGGACCCCTACGGCTTCCGTGCCGTCCTTTGCGCCCGCACCGGGACATTCAACCCGATACGGACTTTGAAAATCCGCGCCCGGAAATGGCAAACTCAACTAATCTCAACTCTTAACTTTACTCGAATGAAAGAACGTTGGGCGCGGATAGTGCTCGGTTGATCCACTACCAGGGCCGACCAGTACAGCATAGAAGTACATATTAGTCACTGGTTCGGTAGTAGCCTATCTGTCATTTTATTTGCAGTTAGCACTTTCGGCGATACGCGCAGCTGCAACGGCCCGTCTGTCCTCCGGCAAAGTCGTACGGGATTCGATCCAAGCAAGAAGCTCCTTTTTGGAAAACACCGTGCGGCGTCCAATTTTCTTAAATGGGATCTTTTTTAGAAAAACCCAATTATAAATCGTCGAACGGGTGGTCGGGATACCTTGCTCCGCAATAAACCGCACGGCTTCTTCAACCGACAAATTGTCGATTTCTACCGGTTCATTCTTACGCCTGAAATCGGCGAGCTTCGGCAGAATCGCCGCCACTTCGTCAGCGACAATAGAGCGCAATTCTGCGGGAGTGGTAATAATAATTGGCTCGTTCATAATGCTTTATATTGATTAGGGAGTGCGGCCAGATTCGAACTGGCAAACATTCCACGTCTGGAATGCCTTTCAATCGGTTAGCTTCTGTTTGAACATCTGCGCTCTTCAGGGTGTACTGTCCATTAAGCGCATCGTGAGTACACTTGGTCTTTACCACTAATCGATTCGTAATACCATTCTACCACGCACTCTTTGTCGTTATTTGTCCTCCTTCTTCATTCGCAGCCGCTCAACGGGCACGCCCTTCAACTTGGCGATCTCGTCCATCGTCACCTCGACAATCTCCTCCTCAGGAGCAGGATCGACGATGAGGCGGAAACCATCCTCGTATAGCTCATCGCAGGTGTAGTTAGTTAAAGCTCTCCTTGTATCGATAAATTTGCCCACTATGAGTTCTCCGAAGCGGAAGATAACCTCTATAGTTCGGGATGATCCGTCTTTTTTTCTGAGTCGATCCCCCACCTGCCAATCCTTGTAGGCTTCGATCTCTTCGGCGGTTATAGGAATAAACCGGAAATCGGTGACCCTGACATTGGGATGAGCAAAATCTGCTTCGGTTCCAGAGTAAACACACCATGCATATTTATATCCTTTTTTGTCGATGCTGTGAGACCCATTTTTTTCATTTTGGCATAAATACACACATTCATCTACCACTCGAATTATCCCTGTGGCAAGAGTACCATCAATCTTACACCGGAACCTCCGGCCTTCGCAGCTAAGTAAATCTTTCAGCACATTCTTTTTTATTGGTTTAATACTTTCAATCGGCCGGAGCAAATCCTCCGACATTTGGTCTATGATCTTTTCAATATCTTCCCACACGAACGCCACCAGCCGGTCTGTGATATTTGTAATATCTTCCGTCATGAGCGCCAAGTGTTTGCATGTTTTCTCGGTCGCTTGGCGTTCCCGCCACCATCGCCACGGAGTTTTCATAACTTATCCTTGTATTGGATTGCGAACTCAGCCAACGAATGTACCTCGGCCTTACGGAAGGCGTCGCGCTTCGTTGTGCGCACCGTCTCGGGCGATATGTAAAGCATATCCGCGATCTCTTCATCGCCCATCCCCTCCATATAGAGTTTCATCACTTCCTTCTGCCGCTCGGTCAATCGGGTATCGAAATCGGGGCTACATATAATGCCGGCATACTTGCATTCGCCTTTGATCGGACAACTCACATCCTCGAAGGTGAAGCGCCCCATCCCGTCGATGTCCTGCCTGTTGTCCAACCGTCCGAAATTGCAGCGAATAAAACGGTGGCAGATCAGGAACCGGTAGTAGTTCACGTTTGCACGGCTCTTGCGGTAAATCTCGGCGAGAGCCTTGAATGCTTTCGGATATTCGGTCTCGATGCGGGTAAACAATGCCCCTGTCAGCATCTTGTCTTCGGGCTGGTAAGTATGGACGCCTTCGGTATCGCGTACCATTACCCCTCCCTCGGGATCGTTGAAAAACTCTATATTGCGGATCGTTTGCATATGATGTATTAGTACCGATTCAACCATTCTAATTCCGTCCCGACCCAATAACTGCCGCTCGTACATTTATACGCATGATAAAATCGGGCATCAGTACCGAGTGTTGCGATATATCGTTCTGCCGCACACTTCGTCTTGTGAAATCTTTTAATGCGTTTCATATTATCTATCTGTTGTAAAACTCCCCCGGGAAGAGATTGTCCGCTGTCCAGCTGTTGTCGCCCGAATGACGGCGGATGATCTTGGCAAGTTCTCGTCGCTTCAGTATATCAGGCCGGACGTTGCCTACGCGGTAGTTCCATAATTGAGTGTCGCTTCGAATACCGATAGCCTGCTTGCAAGTATCACAAAGTCGCTTGCGTTCTTCAAGGTTAGTGATACTTTGAACATACCGTTCGAAGGGTAAAAGCAATGCTACAGCATTGTTACCTCTTGATTTTTCGCTATTTGTAATTAAATTTGTCATACAATAATTGAATTACAATGCAAATATAGTTCATTTAAGAACTAAAAACAAATAAAATGGGGAAAAATTTAACTACAATTAGAGGCAGAATACTCGAACTTGTTAGAAAACAAGGATTTGAAGTGTCAAAATTTTTTGACGAGATCGGTGAAAGCTACGAAAGTTTCAAGGGTAACAAATTAACCATTTCGCCTAAAGCCGATGTTTTAGTGAAAATTAGAACCAAAATACCAGATGCAAATATTGATTGGATTTTAACTGGTGAAGGTGAAATGTTGAGCTCGACAGCCCAAAATTCAGGAATAAATAAAGAAATTCTCGAAAAATTTTACGCCCTTTTTGAAAGCCGCGAAAACGAACATAAAACCATTCTCGGGCAGAACTCGGAAATCATACGCCAGAACTCCGACATCATCAAACAAAATTCCGAAGTGATGCGGCAGAATGGAGAGTTGATAAAGATTGTGGCTAAATTTATAGAGAAGTAAATGAAGAAGATCCGAAAGATACTAAATTGGTGTGGCTATAATCGCCGCGGAATATATGTCATTTTATCAGTAATAGCTCTTATATTGAGTATTATATCTATATGTTATGTTTTTCAACGAGATGGAAAGCCTCCTTTTGATTATCAAGGGGTATTTGTCGCTATTTTTTCCCTACTTGTAACTCTACTTATCGGCTGGCAAATATACAATGCTATGGAGGTAAAGGCACAATTAAAACAAATGCAAGAATTATATAGAGATTTACCATTTTTAATTCAAGCACAAACTAACCTCGTAAAAGCGATTGGAATATTTCGATGTGGTAAAGGCCGGAATGAAGCTGAAGCGCTAAAAATAGGAGTAATGGCACTACAAAATGCAGTGAACATTAAAAGTGATGAAAAGAATCAAACAGTTCAGGCCATAGTTGAATTTATAAAAAATGACGTTATTCCCTCGCTTACGCACGAGGACGAAATCAACGTATTATTAGATGCAAGTCAAGAGATTAACAGAATGAATAGATTTATAGGATTTATTGATCTGGTGGAATGTGTACAAAATAAAATATCCGAACTGCAACAAAAATATTTGGAAAAACTAACCGACTGTCGCATCCGCCAATAACACAGATCAATCTAACCACTCTATTACATCATGAAAACCCAGCTGCGAAAAGAAGATATAAAGGTCGCCGATAAACTGATGGAAGACCTTAATGTTCGTTACGATAGGCTGTTTGCGTCGATTTCAGGCGTTTCTACAGGCTTTCCGGCTGCTCCGACAGATCTAGGGGTCAAAAATCCCCCCCCCATAAAATTGGAGCTAAAATAATGTATATCAATGAATTACAAAAATATATTGTAATTCAGACACCTGATAATAAGCATTCAAAGAAGAGTTAAAAAATAGGAGCCGATGCAAATTTCAGATTGAATTACTATTCAATGAACCTTATGATAGCCAAACTACAAAAAGGAGACATTAACATTGCCGACGTTTTTCTAAATGAATTATCAAGAAATCCGGCCTATTTTAATATGGATGCCGTCAAAACATTAATCCCAAATGAAGAACAACGGATGCGAATACTGCGCGTTCTTGAAGATCATATGGTCATTGAAATAAAAGGGGGTGGAATATGGTTAAAAGCTGCGGCTAATTTATCAGTGTGTAAAGACCAGGGAGGATGTGCAGTCATCTATAACGAACAACGCAAACAAGAAGAACGGGATAATTTAGAACTTCGCAATTTAAAAATAAGTAGGCGCGAAGCGCATTGGGCTATTGCATTAGCTATCATATCTATTTGCGCCTCTCAATTTTGGGGACACACTATTTTTGAATGGACTTGGATTGCAATGCAAAAAATCAGTAAATTACTTTTTTAATCTGTCTTGATTCAATATTCTACACAGAACATTGTTTAATCCAGTATAAGTATCACCTGTCAATTCAATATTAGTTCTGCCCCAAAAACGAACAAGATAGATCAAATACACAATCAACGCAATAATCACGAATAGCAAAATATAAATCCAAATCATAGCTTCAGCGTTTTTACAAACCTCGGAACTTTCGGCACAACTTCAAAAAAATAGGCTCATTATTTTGCGGGGGGGGGAATTTTGTAACTTTGCAGCATCTAACCAATACAATTTATGTTATGAAAAAATTTTTACTTTTGATGGCTGTTATTTGTGCAGTTACTTTTATGGGGTGCGAAAAGGATGAGCAAGAATCGTTCAAGTTCGACATTGAGAATCTTTATGGCACATGGCAGGGAATTGCCATACAAAGTAACGGCGAATGGATAGATATAACCCAACCGCCACACACAAATCTTGCATTCTCTGTTGTATTTTATGAAAATGGTACATATTCGGGAAGCGGGTATTTTGGCAACGGTTCAGGAACATACAAAGCTGAAGGGGATATGATATATACTTATATAGACGGGGAAGAATTATACAGATACAAAGTACATTCTATCTCAAACGGAATTGCCGAAGTGTCTATGGGTGTAGCAGGAGATAATATAACACTGGAAATAAAACTTCAAAAAAAGTAATCAGATAGGATATATGTTTCAAAACAAAGGCGAGAATAAATCTCGCCTTTGTTATTCCCTACAAAATCATTATATTTGCATTGCTAAATCAAAATGCGATGCAAACATATCCAACCATATTGGGTATTTTGTATCTATACATACAGTTAAATTTAACTGCGTCGAGTTCGGTAGCGGAAACGCCCGACGGCTTGCATTTTGAGCCGAGCAACTCGTAACGCAGTTTTTTATTGCTAAATCAAAATGAAAAAGCGCATCGAACGCATGGGCCGCATCAAAGCGGCAATTAAACCCATGTACTGCGTCCCCAAGCGCAGCGACCTATCGTTAATCGGATCGGCTTTCGAGGCCGCAGGTTTCCGTTGTGTCCGGATCCGCACCGAATGCGAGGCCGAGCACCGCACCAAAGGTGGTGATCCCCGCCGACACGGGATGCTGGTTCTCGACGGTGACCGAGTGATATTGGAGGTATTGCGGTCGAGACCGACTAAAAAAGATAATCAACTCACAATCCCGCCTCAATCATGAACCGAGAAAATGACATATCGAACCGTACCCTATTTTTGATTCGGTCGGTTTGAAATGATAAACAGAAAGCCGAGGGAACTCGGCTTTTTACATTCTCGCATCATATATCTTTTCTACATTCAGCTCCGTTCCGGTCAATGTAAAATATATATTCTGGAGCTGGTGCAGATACTTTATGGGCACATCCACATTGCAATCGTCGATTTCGTCTTCCACCTGCCAACAGAACCCTTCTTTTTTAGGAGATAAACATATCACACGGGGGATGATATAGTAGTCAAATCGTTGGTAACAGTCGCTAAATTCTTTCTCAAAGCCGCATTTTTCCAATAACGTTGGAGTCAAACGTATAGGCCTAACATCTCCTAATACTACTTTATCTAAAATCTCATGATAAAATCCGGCTTCCTTAATTAGCATCTCACCATGAAATAACGTCATGTCTGCACGCGTAATTTCTGCAATATACCCAATTCGCTCAAGATGGGGGTTATACACTAAATTGCCTATTCGAAATGATCGAATATTCAGAGACGGTTCCATATTACATTTCATATTCTAAAACGCATCGAATTCGATGCGTTTATTACTTTAGTTTCATTTGTGTTTTTAAGTTGAGAACTATTTATTCCTCCTCGTTTGAGGTGTCGCATGTAATCGGTTTCGTCGATTTTACCGCTGAAGTAAGGTGCGCTGTTTCGGGTGGCGGATTGTCGGGCAACGTTCCGAGGTATTGCCGAGCGTTGAGGGGTGATACGACAGAGTGTCCGAGTTGGCTTTCGAGTTGTTGTCGGGCAACTTTAGCTACTGTACCGCCCCGTTTGGCGACGTTGGCGTTGGCCTTGAAACCTATTGGATTTTCGTTTCGGGAAAGTTCGGTAGCAGAGGCCTCGGCCAATGAGTTCAACAGCAGTTCGACATTGGTCATATTATCCCGCAGGTTCTCCTTTTTCAACCCCTTGTAACGTTTGTAGGCTTTCGTGGTACGTCCGGCCCACTCCTTCGTGATAATGTCCGTAAGGGTGGCATATTGCGTTCCATCAACGCCCCCGCGTTTCCACTCGTCAGTGAGAAGTTTACGGACTTCGATACTTTTCAAGCGTTGGTTAATCCATGTATCCGAATATCCAAGGCGTTTATAATCGGCTACGGCCTGCTCAATAGATAACTCAGGGTCTTGCATTTGGTCGAGGCGGTCGCTTGCCACCTGCGCCATCCATTGCTTGAAAGGCTCGGCTTTCTGTGACGGAATCGACTGGATAATCCGCAGGACGGTTTTCACATCTCCGGCCAGCGTCTTGCGCATCACTCCCGTTTCTGACCTCATGGCTATCTGGGGACAATTTGTCCCCACGAACGAGGCGAGCGCTTCATCCCGCTTGCGCATCTTCTTGAAATAATCGGTCGGATTCACGGTGTCCGTCAGAGCGGAGATCACGTCGAGAACGGAAAAATACCACGTCTCCGTCCGCTCGTCCCAAACGGTGCGCACCTTGCGGTCCTCGAACAACTGTATGGCCTGCTTTTGTGTCATAGGAATGTAGTTTTATTTATTCCTTTTCTTTTATCTCCAGCACCGTCCCGCACTTGGGGCAGGTGAGCGTATTCGTCGGCTGAGGGGCCGGCCGTTCCTCCTCTTCGAAAAAATCCGAGACGCTGCACCCTATTGCATCGGCAATCCTCTGCAATTGTGCTACGGGGTTCCGGTCGCCTTGTTCACAATAGTAGTGTACAGTCTGACGTGATACGCCCAATCGTTCAGCTAACGATACCAGGCTGACCCCGTGCGATTTACACGTCTTTTTGATGTCTATTTTCATGATGTTATACGATTATATTACAAGACAAAGATAGGCAAAAAACGGAGAAACGCAAACAATCATGCTACATAGTGGGGTGTATTCCCAATTTTTGCAATATATTTTTTTTACACTTTTTCGATGAAATGTTTGTTGAAGTAAAATATTTATATTACATTTGCAACAGCAAAAGAGATAAAAGCAATATAAATATATTACAGTTATGACAACCGCCACGCATACCGAGCTTATGAACATCGCCAAAGACGCCGCTACCTACATCAACCGCCTGGGCGGTGAATGCGACACGACTGATGACGATTTTGAATTACATGCAAGTTTTTATCGTTTTTGCGATGTGTTAGAAAGCATTAGACTTTATACATCTTTACCTGTAAAAAACAAAATTAAACCGATCAAAATCAAAGATTGTGACGATATATTTTTTATGATTGGGCGAAAGATAAATGTAGAGGTCAAAGTCAAAGAACAATGTGGCAAGTATCAATTATATATTTTGTCTAATAATGCATTCAAAAGATTTGAGAAAATGATCTCTTAAATGTTGGCCAGCCGTTCGGGCGGCTATAAACAGACCTCAGGCCCGAAGCGTGGCGGCACCTGCCGCCGGTGGTAAAAATGAAAGATATGAAAGACATAAAAATTGGCGACCCGGTGAGATTCGGACGCAATACTGGTGAATATCGAGGACAGTTCGATAAACTGAATATCGCAATGGTACTCGTTGGCAATAGGCTGTATTATGTTACATTTGAAAAAATTGAAAAGCTATGAAGACAAGAAAATCCTTCAAGGTGAACCGAGAGGCTGCGATCAAAATCGCAATGAACACAAACGGTGTATCACGTGAGGTGGCTGAGAGGTACACCAATAGCGAGTTACGCGAAGTATTACGACTGTTAAAACTCAAAGCCAACTTTTAACCTATTATAACAATGAAACGAACCGACCTTTCCATCATCATGCGCACGGCGTGGCAGATGTGCCGCGCGACGGGTGTAACCTTTGCTGAGTGTCTGCATAAGGCATGGCAGGTGTTCAAATTGAAGATAAAGATGCGCGCGGGCATCGTGCAGTTCTTCTACCTCAAATCGAGTACGGGTGAATTGCGACAGGCATTCGGTACGCTTAAGGACGACTTATGCCCCGAAACAAAAGGTGACGACCGTAAGCCTAACAAACACCTCGTAACCTATTACGATACGGTTGCCGAGGGCTGGCGGTCATTCAGAATGTTCAACTTTGTAAAAGTTATATAATAATATGAAACCAACGATGTACGTAGAAAAACGCAGCGATTTGACATTACTCAAAAAGGCATTCGAATTGACGGACGCGACATGTCACCGCACGCGGCTGAAGTGTGGGTGTAAAGCCTACAAAGGTGCAGACAACAATCGCGACAGCCTATTGATCGTCAAATATGACGCAGTAGTGCTTGAGATTATCCGCTGCAAAGGGTGTGTGAAGAAAAGACCTTAAAAATTGCAGCTCTCAATAAAAAATCGTATTTTTAATAAATAATTCAGTAGTAAGATTTGCATAATGTGCCGAACGTGTCCACTTTTGCATCGAACAGATATATGCGGGGTAGTGCAGAGGTTACCACGGCGGGTTAGTGTCCCGCAGGCGCAAGTTCGATTCTTGCCCCCGCTACTAATGAAATTTACGGCTATGAAAATTTTAACGCTTATCATCAAACAAAAATGGTTCGACGCCATTTTGTCGGGTGAAAAAACGGTCGAGACCCGCGAAGTACGCCCGACCAACACGAAATACATTTCATACCGAGACAACAACACAGGCAAAGTCTACAAGAAAGACAGTGACGTGCCCGAATCGGCGTGGGACAGCGAGAAGGGCGTTGATACGGTTATCAACCACTACGATGCCATACAGTTCTGGGTAGGTTACGAAAAGAATCGCCCCGGCGCGCTGGTCGAAGTCAAAGGCGTCGAGCTGGTAGATGTTTGCGACGAAGAGACGAAAGAGCCGATTGTGTACGAGCACAACGGTAACGAATATACCATGACCGAGATCGACTACCACCTCGGCAAGGTAATCGAGAAAATGAATTGTTAAACCCTTAAAATCATTGCTGCACTCGAAGACGAAGACAAAAAACAGCAACTCAGCTTGACGCGCAATACAGCCGTATAACGAGTGAATTGCGACGCCGCACGCCTAATCCTGCTGTAGGATTAAGTAGCCTCGCAAATATGGGTGGCCGAAATGGTGTTATTGCGAATAGGTATGCAAGGGCGACCAGTGCATATACAAGAGCTAGGCAATCTGCCGCCCGAGGCCTTTCCGTAGGTTAAATCATATTGTCAAACTTCTAAAATTCAAGCTGCACTCGAAATTCAGTAAGAAATCGAATCAATCGGACGACAGGCGCTAGCCGTGTTCGTTATCGTGCAGTAGGCGGTCGTGCGACGAATCGTGCCGGTCGTGCACGCGACATTCGCGCCGCCTTTGGCATGGCAACAGGTTAATCATGACCCCGATAGACCATGCAAACGAAGTGATTGCCTCTGTCCGTCAAAAAACGGACAGGGCGATCCTTTTTTATTCATGTGGCAAAGACAGCGAGGTATTGCTCGACCTAATGGCTCCGCACTTCAAAGAGATCGTTTGCGTGTTCATGTATTTCGTCAAGGGCCTCGACCACATTGACAACTATTTGCGAGCAGTCAAAGCTCGTTATGCCAATGTTACCATACTGCAAGTCCCCCATTGGACGTTGACGCGTGTTTTGCGTTGTGGGCTATACTGCATTCCTAACCCCAATGTAAAGCTGTTATCGTTGAAAGACGTTGATGAATCCGTCCGGATGAAGACGGGAATATCTTACTCTTTCTATGGAATGAAGCAGTCGGACGGAATGAATCGCTGTCTTATGTTGCGCGGATACGAGAACGAAGCTATAAGCAATACGAACAAGGTATATCCTCTATCCAAGTGGAAGAAATCGGACGTCATGGCCTACATCAAGGCAAAGAAACTGCCTGAACCCATATCCTACAACAAGAACAAATCGCAAGGTCTGACGTTTTTGCCGGAGGTATTCGATTACCTCCGCCGGCATTATCCGCAAGACCTCGAAAAGATTTACAAAGTATTCCCCTTATCCCGAAATATATTACTGCGATATGACGAAGAGAAAAGAGCAGCAGCCCAAATACAAGCAAAGTGAAACGGTCGTAATCAAGCGATCACAAATCAACTTTGCTCCATACAATCCACGCAAAGAAGACCCTGAAGTCATCAAGAAGCTCAAAAAGAACTTTAAAACTGTCGGCTATCTGGGCGGTATCGTATGGAATCAGTTGTCATCTTATCTGGTTTCAGGGCACAAGCGCGTACAGACGCTTGACATCATCAACAATTACGACGGGACACCTGAAACGGATTATGAGATCAAGGTAGAAGCTGTAGAGTTAGACGACAAGACAGAGCGCGAACAAAATATCTTCATGAACTCGCCCTCCGCAATGGGAGAATTCGACATGGAGAAAATAAAAGTACTTGTACCGGAAATAGACTATAAAGCCGCTGGCCTTTCTGAAGCAGACATGAACATATACGGTATATCCGTCATGCAGGACGAAATAAGTTCAGAACTGTCTGATACGTTAGGTGATTTCGAAGAGATACAACGACCGTTTGAGGAACGCAAGGCCGCGGTAAAGGAGATGAAAGAACAGATTCGTCAACAGGCAGAGCAAAAAGCGGAAGACATCGAATCCTATGTAATGCTCAACTTTAAGTCTTATAGGGCGAAATCATCATTCATGCTTCGGTTCGGGTTCAGGCCAGACGACAAAATAATCCCCGGCGAAATGTTCTCGGATATGGTTGAACGGGTCGAATAACGACAAAAACGACAGTATAAAAAATGGCAATGCCCTCCAAAAAACCGAAATTAGATACCTTTCGCAAGGTTGCAAATGCTTGCGGCGGTATTTTGTCAGACATAGCTGCTAATTTAGGTGTAGAGCGTAGCACAATTTACACATGGTGCAATGATGATGAGCAATTCGCCCAAGCCCTCGAAGATTCCCGTGAACGGTTCGTTGATTTGGCCGAAAGCAACCTGCGTAAATTGGTTGCCGGCGTTCCGGCCATCGAAAAGGACGAGAATGGCGAAAAGAGATTTGCCGGTTGGATCGAACGTCCCTCCGAAACAGCGATCATTTTCACTCTCAAAACACGCGGAAAAAAACGGGGATATGTAGAACGTCAAGAGGTTACAGGAGCAGATGGTGCCGAACTTATTCCACCTCGCACTCTCTCTCCCGAAGAGGCAAGACAATATGGGTTAAAACTTAACGAAGAGTATTAACGCACTACTCCGATTCGCGACATAGACATAGAGCGTACCTTCTGTCTTTCCGGTATGCTGAATTTCACCCGTTACATGTTCAAGCATAAGACGGGGATGCGGTTTATTGTCGGCGATCATCATCGCAAAATATGCGAAGCTCTTGACAAAGTCGTCCGTGGCGAAATAAAGCGTCTTATTATCAATATTGCGCCACGATATGGCAAGACCGAACTTGTCTCTAAGAACTTCATCGCCTACGGGCTGGCGTTAAACCCCCGCAGTAAGTTCATACACCTATCATACTCCGATGATCTTGTTCTCGACAACTCGAAAGAGATCAATGAAACGGTACAATCAGACTACTACCAGCGGCTTTTCCCTGAAGTAGTCGTCGAAAGCAAGAATGCTAAAAAGTGGTATACATCCGTCGGAGGCGGACTGTATGCAGTAAGTGCAGCAGGACAGGTTACAGGATTTGGTGCAGGTCAAGTAAATGATCCGTATAGGGAGCGGCGCGAAATGGGTGATTTTATTCCTGCGTGGGAAAGCGATTTTGCGGGAGCTATTGTTATCGACGACCCGATCAAACCGGAAGATGCACTATCCGAAACGATCCGCGAGCGGGTGAACAATCGCTTTGAATCGACTATCCGCAACCGCGTGAACTCGCGCAATACGCCTATCATAATCATTATGCAACGGCTCCATGAGCACGATCTATGCGGCTATCTTCAGGAGATCGAGCCGGAGGAATGGACGGTACTTTCGTTGCCCTGCATCTGGCATGACGAAAACGGACAGGAACAGCCTCTCTGGGAATTTAAGCATACGCTGGAGGAACTGCACAAAATCGAGAGATCGAACTCATTTGTCTTTGAAACGCAATATATGCAGAACCCGAAGCCGCTGGAAGGTTTGATGTATGGAGAGTTTAAGACATACGACATAATTCCATATGCAGCATCTATGAAGCGAAAGAACTACACGGATACCGCTGATACCGGCAGTGACTATCTGTGTTCTATTTGCTATACGGAAACTCCCATCGGCAATTTCGTGACGGACATTTTATATACACAGAAACCGATGGAATATACCGAGCCGGCAACAGCCGAGATGCTGTCCCGAAACAAGACGGAGATCTGCTACGTCGAGAGCAACAATGGCGGCAGGTCTTTCGGGCGCAATGTTGAGGCGCAGTGCCGAATAATCGGTAACAACTTTACATCGTTCAACCCATTTACGCAGACCGCCAACAAAAGGGTGCGTATTTTCACGCGATCGAATGAAGTGCAAAACCTTATTTATTTTCCGACCGGATGGGAGCACAAATGGCCGGAGTTCGCCTCGCATGTCAAATCATACCGTAAGCAGCAGGAGTTCAACAGCCATGACGACGCCGAAGATGCCCTGACCGGAGTAATCGAAAAGCGGGGGTATTTCAACAATGAAGAAGATTTAGACAAAGAGGATTTAGGAATTTGGTAAAAAGTACGGATATGGGATTTATAGACAACCTACTCAATGCGATACGCAATAAATATCTGAATGCAACCGGTGCAGAACGTGATCTGCTTACGCTTATCAAGGACAAAGACATTACACAGGCTCAAACACTTATGCAGAATCGCGATACGGAGGTTTTGCAGGCGATTCAGGAATATAACCCCGAACTCCACCGTATTATGCGAAAGGCCGATAAGATGCGGAAAGGCCAGGAGCCTTATCGTACCGAGAAGTTGCCTCGTGCACGACAGAAGTACATCAATGAGGTGGAACTATTCTTTCTGCTCGGGAATCCGATACGATGGAAGAAGGTGAACAACGAAGGTTCGGACGAGGCTTTCGAAGCATATAATCAATTTTTGCAAGATACACGATTCAACGTTTCCATGCGTAAAGCAAAACGCATTGCGGGAGCAGAAACTGAATGTGCCAAGCTCTACCACATCTATCGGGACGAGAATTTCCAACCGCAGGTAAAAGTTGTGGTAATTTGCAAGTCGAAAGGATACACCCTACGTCCATTATTCGACCTATACGAGAACCTCATTGCATTCGGGTATGGGTACTACCTTAAAGAGGGGACATCAACTATCGAGCATTTCGATATTCAAACACCTGATACGATCTACCGATGCAAACGAGGATCTCTTAATTGGGAGGTTATTGCAACTCCCAATCCAACCGGAAAAATCAATGTTATCTACTACCGACAGGATAAAGCGTGGGGAGGCCTCAACCCCCGCATAGACCGCGAGGAGGATATAGACAGCAAAATATCCGACACAAATAACTATTTCGCAGACCCTATCGCCGCAGCAACGGGCGATGTCGTAGATTTTTTGAAAGGTCGAGCCGACAAGCCCGGGAAAATGATTCGGATGACCGGAGCGGATTCAAAATTCGAGTACATCAATCCACCGACCTCTTCCGAGACGCAGCAACGGGAAAAGGAAGACCTCGCGCAGTCCATCTTGTTCGACACTTTCACGCCCGAGTTTACACCCGAGAAAATGGCTGGGCTGGGAACTTTGTCGGGCGAAGCGATCAAACGCGCGATGGTACTGGGATATATCAAGCGCGAAAATAATAAAGAGATATACGACATAGCCGTAGATAGGGAGAAAAATCTTATTCTCGCTATTATGATGAATGTAACCCATATTCATTTGCGTCCTGATTTGGCTGCGCTCAAAATAGAACACGAATTTGCCGAACCGTTCAATGAAGATGTCACCGCACGTTGGGCGGCTATAGGCCGTGCTGTGCAGGATGGCGTTATGTCGCTGGAAAAGGGCGTTGAACTAATGGGAACGGCCGATGATGTTACCGCTGAAATCGAGCGAATAAAGCAAGCGAAGGCAGAGGCATCTATGAACAATATTATAGAGCCAACATTCTAATTCGAAACGATGCCCGGATTGAATTTGAAAGCCGCCCAATGGGAGCAACAGCATAAAACGCATGTCGAAGAATATCTACGACAGATAGAGGCTTTGTATGATGTGGCCTCGGATGAATTGATTCGACTGGGAATGGGATATAAATATCAACCCAATACGGGGCGATTGTTCGCCTTCTCATCAAACAAAAGCCGTAGTAAACAAGCCGATGCCTCGTTATCTTCATTCCGAAATAAGTTGTCCACTATAATTACAGCGGGGATCACTTCGGAATGGTTTTTTGCCAACGACAAGAACGATTCATGGGTAAAACAACTATTCGACAATCCGAAAAAAGGATGGATGCTTCACAATCTCGGTGCACTTGAGGCATTTCAACGTAGAACAACTTACGGGCATAATTTATCCGAAAGAGTTTGGAGTATCGCCAAGCAGTTCGAACGGCACATAGAATTATCCTTATCTATAGGTATCAGCGAAGGCCGAAGCGCTGCCGATATAAGCCGTGATGTACGCGTCTATCTGAATGAGCCGGACAAACTATTTCGACGTGTCCGAAATGCGTTCGGCAATCTTACCCTGTCGAAAGTGGCGCAGGCTTATCACCCTGGGCAAGGCGTTTACCGGTCATCTTATCAGAATGCTATGCGTATGGCTCGCACCGAAATAAACAGCGCTTATCGTGAAGCCGACAGTATCCGCTGGCAACAACTTGATTTTATTGTCGGATATGAGGTAAAAACATCAAAATCGCACGTACAGTGGCTGGCAAAGTTCTGGTATCCGCGCTTCAAAAAAGGGCGTGCGCCGCTGGAAATATGTGACGCAATGGAGGGAAAATATCCGAAATCTTTCAAATTCATCGGGTGGCACCCGAACTGCAAGTGCTATGCAGTGCCAATTATAGCCAACGAGGGCACGGATAGGGATTTTTGGGAGGAACCGCTGAATGAGGTCAAGGATGTGCCCGACAACTTCAAACGATGGGTCGAGGACAACACCGAAAGAATCGAAAAGGCGAAGAATTTGCCGTATTTCATAGGGGAAAACAAAAAACACTTCAATGATTCGCTGTTCATCAATCGCGATGCCGTATAACTCTTGGCAAAAGCGCAGTACGTAGGGAATAAGTTGCAAGGTGTTGCATAAGGAGTTGAGGCAAAGTATGAGGCATCGTGCACGCCTATAAACTACAAAAGCAAGAATAGCATCGTTCGCAAGGTGAAACAGGAAAGGCAAAATCTATTAACACCAGGTTTCATCGTCCATTTGGCGGACATTCTCTCCGTCACTGTAAGCACTGTTCCAAAATGAAACACCCTTTGTCCGGCGAAATAGTGCGTCGGTTAGGCGTGAGGTTGTTGCTATTCACCACATCCAAGAGGAGAAATGCAGTAAAAACGGAATGACCGACGGAAATAAGATGTGCCCCGCCGATCATTCCAACTAAAATAACACGATATGACAAAGGTACTGCACTGCGGCGCATTATGCAAATAATCGTATTAAAAATTCGTCAGTAATGCAGCATTTTTCTCTCGTTCCTCTCGCTCGAAGCTGGCAAGGTAGTTTTCCGTCGTCTTCAGATCTTGGTGGCCGAGGCTTTCCGATATGTAGGCGATATTCGCCCCGGCACGCTTCAACACCGTAGCGAACGAATGACGCGCCGTATAGGTCGATATGTTCCCAATTTCGAGCTGCTCCCCGATCATCCGCATCCGTTTATTGATTAACCCGGTAGCGGCTATTGTTTTAGCGTGGCTCTGCACCGCATCCTCCGACCCGTCGAGAATTGGGAAAATAAAGTTATTCGGTGCTGGAGTATTACCCCAGCGGTCGATAATAGCTTGCATCTGGGGAACTACCGCGACCCGGATTTCCTTACGGGTCTTAGTCGTGCGCTCGGTCTTTTGACGCACGAAACAGATTTCACCGTCCACAATATCACGATACCGCAATTTCACGAAATCGGCGACGTTGATCCCGTTACACAAGTAGAGGAACAGCCAATAATCCCGGTATTTGGCCGTTGCTTCGTTCCCATCCTCATAGCGGGCGATCTGCCCGATCTGCTCCAGCGTTAAAGCCAATTTACGGCCCTCACCGGCCTGTATTTCATATTTCCCTCGGCCGAACGGGTATTGCGCGGGTTTAATCGCATCGCATCGACAAGCATCGTTCAATATGGCTCGTAAATGGCGCATGTGTATTCCGATCGTTGTACGGCTCTTACCTTCTCCGAGTAGAAAGCGCTCATAACGTCTTACCCAATCCACCGTTATAGATTCAAGAGCAATACGATCCCCGGCAAACCGCTCCAATCCCTGTATAACAACATTATAAACCAGCATTGACCCGATACGATCCTGCTCTTTTAATTCCGCTATTTTAGCCGCAAATGCACGGTTAAGAGTATCAACCCCCGAACGTTTCAATCGCTTGTTGAGGCTATCGAATGAAAAAATACCGTCGCGTGCCAATTCCTCAACAACCCCACGAACAATTTGGTAACTGCTTTCTATATCTTTACGAACGGCCACAAGGGCGCGAACCTTCGTTGTAGTCAGACCTTCCCACTCATCCAAGGTAAGGTCTTTGCCCGTCGGATAATAGCGACGATCCCGGCGATAGGTTACACGAATTTTTACGGGGCACTTTCCGTTCTTTTTCGGATGACTCGTATCTATTATGGGCGCAACTGTTATTCCGTCTTTTGAATAGTTCATTTGATAGGATAATTATTATTTCAACACACAATTTCGACACAAAAATACAAAAACAAACAAAAATAGATAAAAATAAACAAAATAAAATCGCCACATTTGGAAGCTTAAAACATTGATTTTCATATAAAAATTCAAACAACACATAATTATTCAAAAATATAATTATGGGACTGAAAATCCTTGTGTCCCTGGTTCGATTCCCGGTGGCACCACAGAATGAGAGAGAGTTGCAGCAATGCAACTCTTTTTTTATAACATTGTGTATTTGCAGCAAAACGGTCGGCAGGAATAGCACCCCGGACTATGCCGCCGGACAGACGATTCGCCCCCGCAAGCGTTTCCCGGCCTTCCGCTCCGGTTCCCGGAAAAAATACGAAGGGAAGACCGGAATCGGATTAAATGATTATTTTTGCATCGGAACAAATCGCCGCAAGCATGAAAAAACGCTGGATCGTCTTCACCGTATTACTTATCGTCGCCCTGACCGCATTCCTCTACATCCGCTTCTTCTTCGTCTTCGGCGAGGGCGTCAAAAGCGGAGAGTTGAACTATGTCGTCTATAAAGGGCTCGTCTTCAAAACCTACGAAGGCAAGCTGATCCAATCCGGCATACGGTCCAAAACGGCCGGCACGATCCAATCCTACGAATTCGAATTTTCCGTCGAAAACGAAGCGCTCGCCCGCAAACTGATGCTGCTGGGCGGCAAAAACATCGAACTCCACTACAAGGAGTATTTCGGAGCGCTTCCCTGGCGGGGATTCTCGAAATTCGTGGTCGATAGCATCGTCACAAAACCGATCGACTCCCTGCCGATCGGCCCTGAAACGGAACGATAACAAACTACTCCGAAGTCTCGGCAACCGACTCCGGCCATTTTTCCCGAAATATTATTTCGGTCCGACTACCCGAATCCGCAGACAGTCCCCATGTTGCATCGTTTCCGACACTCCATCGCTTCGTTCTCGCTTCCGACGCGGCTCAACAACCCATTCCACTACACTCCGCATCCGCTGTGCGAATTAGCGGCCCGGGAGCTGCAAGCCTACTTGTGCGAACGGAAAGAGTGGACCGAAGAACTCTCTGCGGGTAAAATGTTCGGGGTGCTGGTCGTGAAGGATTCAGCCGGAACTGTAGGCTTTCTGACCGCATTTTCAGGTAATCTGGCCGGCAGCAACAGCCACGAATATTTCGTCCCGCCCATCTACGACATGTTGCGGCCCGGTGATCTCTTCCGCACCGAAGAGGCCGCCATTTCGGACCTGAACCGGCAAATCGAAACCCTCGAAACGGATGTCCGCTACAGGGGACTTCTCCGAACCATAGAAGAAACGGAAACAGAAGCCGCCCGGGAAATCGCAGCCGCAAAAGCCCGGATGCGAATCGCAAAAACCGCCCGAGAAGCCCGACGCAGGGAGCACCCGGACGAAAATACGCAGACGGCTTTAGTCCGGGAAAGCCAATACGAAAAAGCGGAGCTGCACCGGTTGAAACAGAGTTGGAAAAATCGGATCGCATCGCTTCACGCACAACGAACCTCCATCGCGGAACGAATCGAATCCCTGCGCTGCGAGCGTAAGGCCCGTTCTGCGGCTCTTCAGGCAAAACTATTT
>OGFM01000637.1_pt1 | contig 27152 bp, 27 predicted proteins | sample 1570871 | NCBI WGS metagenome assembly OGFM01 (sample SAMEA2581957, study PRJEB24529) | metagenome | biome: Human gut stool | place: China | collected 2011
ACCCTGAGCCACTCGCAAAGCCACTCTTATAGGGGCATTTTGACGCCCCTAAAAACGGCGCGTGAAAGCACCGTTGATGCGGCGTTTCCTCGCACACTCAGACCGCTCGCGTACAAAAGTACGCCACGCGTCCTGTCTGCGCGAGAAAGCCACCGCCTGAACGGCACTTTGACGCGCCTAACAAATGAGTGCTTGCGCACGAAGATTTTTAGGTTGCTTTGGGATAAAAGCGGAGTAGGGCGTTTGTGTAGCCGACTTTTGTTTGCGGATTGCCGTTTTCCCTTTTTTATCCGCGCAAAGCGCGTCTATTTTAATTTGTTTCTTACAAAACAGAGAATATCCCAACGCAAGTAATTGGCGAAGCCAATACGAACTGATACAAAAAAGGCGCGGTTATAGCCGCGCCGAATAATAACTATAAGGAACGAAGTTCCGATGCCGTGCAGGCTGCAGCCTGCCTAGAAGCCGATGGAGGCTTTTGTGCCGAACCAAACTCTGCTTGCAGTGGATTCAAGTTCGGTGTAGTCGTTGTTGTATGCGTAGCGAACACCGACGGAGAGCGTGCAGTATTCGTTGATGGCAACGACAGCGTCTGCGGAAGCCGCAAAGTAGCTGTATCCGCCGCTTGTAGCGGTCGTCGTCCAGCCGTAGACGGCAGCGAGGTCGATTGTGCCCCAGTTTCTGTCGGCAATCCACTTTGTGACGGGAGCCGAGTAAGTCGCGCCGGCTTCGAGCGTGTAGACGCCGAGAGTGAAGTCGTAGTAGGCGGCGGCGGTCGGGCTTACGTTGAAGTTGCCGAGGAAGTCTACGGTGTCGTAGGAAACCGCGAATTTCATTTCGTGCGAGTTCGGGTCAACAGCGTTGTCCGTGTAGGTGTATGCCGTGTAGCCGAGGTCGAACGTGAAGTTCTTGATTTCGTATGTGATGCCGGCATAGAAGTCAATCTCGTCGGAAACGCCAGCCTTGGTGGGGGTGTTGGCCCAAACGCCGGCATATGCCGCGAAGCCGTGGCTGAGGTCGTACGCCGCGTCGATTTGCGGATTGAGGGACGCGCCCGCGAGTGCCTGACCGCGGAAGACGTATTCCGATTCAAATCCGAGCGTGAGCGACGCCGAGAATTTGTCGAGAACCTTCGCGCAGACTTCTTCGTCGGCGAGAGTGTTGATTGCTTTCGCTTCGGGCTGAGCCGCGGGAGCGGTAGCTGCGGGAGCGGCAGCGGGAGCCGCGGGGGCTGCTACAACCGTAGCTTCCGCCGCGTAGGACGCGCATGCGCATGCGCATGCGATTAACGATGATATTGCTGTGATTGTTTTTTTCATGATGTTTGTAGTTTGAAAACGGGTAATAATTATTATTTTCTTACGTCATGCAACAAAAAAATGCAAACGCATTTACGTTTGCATTTTGGGGAAAAGGGCGATTCCGCCGGAGCTTGTCCGACGGAATCGCATGGTGGTTATTCGTTCGAGAAAATTTGGAATCCGTGGTAGGCTTCCATACCGTGTTCGCCTACGTCCAGACCTCTGAGTTCTTCGGAGTGTTCCACTCTCAGGCCGATTGTCTTCTTCAAGATGTAGAAGATGATTCCGCTGCTTGCGATTGCCGCAACCGCCACCGCGACTATGCCGATGATTTGCGGGACAAGCTCGTGGTCGGGCGAGAATATGCCGACCGCCAGCGTTCCCCACACGCCGCATACCAAGTGTACGGAGAGCGCGCCGACGGGGTCGTCGATGTGGAGCTTGTCGAAGAAGTAGACCGCGAATACAACCACGACACCCGAAATTGCTCCGATTACGCAGGAGGCTGTAATCGAAACACAGTCCGCCGAAGCCGTGATGCCTACGAGACCCGCCAAGCAACCGTTGAGAATCATGGAAAGGTCGGGCTTCTTTTGTACGAACCACGAGGTGAACATAGCCGCCATCAAGCCCGCGGAAGCGGAGAGGGCAGTCGTCGTAAAGACGTATGCGACCATTGTGGTGTCGGCCGAGAATACCGACGCGCCGTTGAATCCGAACCAGCCGAACCACAGGAGGAACACGCCGAGTGTTGCGAACCCGAGGTTGCTGCCGGGGATTGCGTGCGTTCTGCCGTTTACATACTTTCCGATGCGCGGGCCAACCATAATCGCGCCCACAAGAGCCGCCCAGCCGCCGACCGAGTGCACGAATGTCGAACCCGCGAGGTCGTAGAAGCCGAGGTCTTTGAGCCAGCCGCCGCCCCAGCCCCACGAGCCGATGAGCGTGTAGCCGAATGTCGCGTAGAGGATTGCAAAGACGATGTAGGCGTTAAACTTGATTCGTTCCGCAACCGCGCCCGAGACGATTGTCACGGCAGTCGCGGCGAACATGCCCTGAAAGATGAAGTCGGTCCAGTAGGAATAGAGGCCTCCGTTGTAGTCTATCGCCGCGCCTTCGGGGGCGGCGACTCCGAGACCTCCGAATCCGAGGAACTTGCCCAAAATCCAGGATTCGCCGGGGTACATCAGGTTGAAGCCGATTACGACGTACGTCAGAAGACCGATTGCAACCGTGATTATGTTCTTTGTTAGAATATTCACGCTGTTCTTTGCTCGGCACAAGCCCGTTTCGACAAGCGCGAACCCGGGGTGCATCGAGAAAACGAGAATCGCTCCCAAGAGAATCCAGAGATTGTTTACTGTGAACATTTCGGCGGACACCTTTGCGGGAGCCGCCGCCGCCGCTTCCTCTGCCCGCGCCGCGAGGCATGCGAGCATGGAGAAGACGGTGGTAGCCGTTAAAATTTTCCTGTTCATGATAGTGTAAATATAGAGTGTTAGTTTTTTAGCCTATTGCTTCGGGACCCGTTTCGCGCGTGCGAACGCGTATGCATTGCTGCATGTCGAGAATGAAGATTTTTCCGTCGCCGATGTGGTCGGTCTGCGCTCCTTTTATGATGGACTCGACCGTGATGTCGACAAACTCGTCGTTGACGCCGATTTCCAAGCGAACTTTTTTGAGCAGGTTCACTTCTATTTCGTTGCCGCGATAGTTTTCGCTGTATCCTCTTTGCCTTCCGCAACCGAGGGCGTTTGTCACTGACAGCCTGTAAATTTGGTTCTTGAAGAGTTCCTTCTTCACTTCGCCTAATTGTTCGGGCTTGATGTATGCTATTATGAGTTTCATTGGAGTATCTTTGTTGAGATGCTTTCTTATGATAAGCAGACCCTGTGCCAGTTTTTGTCTGGTTTTGTAAATTGCTTTAAATCATTGTTTGCGCGTTTTGCGGCAGTTTTTGCGCCAAAAATGTCGCTACCATTTTGTAGCGGTTTCAAAAGTGTCGCTACAAAATTGTCGCAATCGGCGGGCGGACTTCGGGAGAGTTCCGGCGCGGCGTTGCCGAATGTCTGCGAATTTTCTTGCGGTTTTGCTCCGAAAATGCGAAATCTTCGGGCGTAATACAGCCATGAAAAATACTACAAAATTGCCGACAGTACAAAAACGCAGAACCGACAAGTTTTTCGTGTTCGTCTACACTCTCGTCGCGCTGATGTTCGCCGCACAGATTGCGATTGTTGTTTGGGGCTATATTTTGTAGGAGAGGGATGATGTTTCAGGATAATCCCGTATTTTCGCTGCTTTCGCTCGGCGTCGCGGCGTGGCTTTTCTCCATGTGGGCGGGCGATTTGCGCCACTTCCGCAAAACGGGCGATTTGCGCAGGGGGGCGTTCGAGGGCGCGACTCCCGCGCCGTTCGGCTTGGTCGCAGCGGGGGTCGTTGCCGCGCTTGCGTTGCTTGCGGTAAACACTTGCGCCGAGCTTGCGGCGGGGGTGGAATCCGACCAGACGAAAGTCGCGCCGTGGGCGCTGCTTTCGTGGGTAGGGGCGGCGTTTGTGGAGGAGCTTATTTTCCGCGGATATTTGGTCGTGAAGAACCGCGGTCGGGCGGCGCTGGTCGGCAGTATTTTTCTGTTTTCGTTTCTTTTCGCGGCGGGACACCCGTTCCTTTGGGACTACACAGTTCCCGAAGGCGCGTCGGTCTTCGGCGGAACGTGGACTTTCGATTTTTCCGCGCAGCCGCTTATCAATACGCTTGCGGTTTTCGAGTGCTCGCTTCTGTTCTACGCGCTGAGGTTTGTGCCGCAGAACAAAACGCGCTCGCTTCTGCCGTGCGTGTGCGCCCACGCGGCGTACAACTGCGGAGTTTTCGCGGTGAAAGTGTGTCGGGGATTCGTCGAATGGTAGAGTTCCCCGAAGGGAAAAAGCTGCTGTTTTTGGCTCCGATGGCGGGCTTTTCCAACGAGCCTTGCAGGCGCATTTGCCGCGAGTACGGCGCGGACGTTTCCGTCAGCGAATTCGTGTACAGCAGGGCGGTTTTGAGCGGCGCGGCGCGGGTTTTCGAAAAGCTTTCGTTTACGGAGGGCGGGCGTCCGTTCGGGGTGCAGATTTTCGGCTCGGACCCAAAGGAGGTCGCCGACGCGGCGTCGCTTGTGGAGGAGAGGGTTGCGCCCGACTTTATCGACATAAACTTCGGCTGTCCCGCGCCGAACGCGGTTTCGGCGGGCGCGGGGTCGGCTCTGCTTAAAAATCCCGAACTCATGGGCAAGATTGTTGCGGCGGTTGCGGGGGCGTTGAAGCGCATTCCGGTATCGGCAAAAATGCGCATTGGCTGGGATAGTTCTTCCATTATAGTGCCCGACGCCGCCCGCGCCCTCGCCGACGCGGGCGCGAGCTTCATAACCCTCCACGGACGCACGAAAGCCCGCGGCTACGAGGGCGACGCCGACTGGGACTTGATTGAAAAAACCGCGCAGTCGCTCTCAGTGCCGCTAATCGGCAACGGCTCGGTCGAAAAGCTCGAGACCGCGCGTTTGCGCAATTCCGCGTGTGCGGGCTTCATGGTGGGGCGCGCCGCCTTGGGGAATCCGTGGGTCTTCGGGGAAATCCGCGCAAAAATGGACGGAACGGAATTCGTCCCGCCGACCCCCTCCGACCGCGCAAAGCTCGCCCTCCGCTACGCCGAGCTTGTCTCCGACGGCTCGTATTCGGGCATAGACGCGGGCAACCTGACGTTCGCAAAAGTGCAGATAATGCGCTTTTTGAAGGGCGCGGAGGGATTTAAAAGGTTGCGCGTCGGGCTTAAAAGCATAAATACTTTGGAGCAATTAAAGGAAATGCTATGCGACTACGTCTGATTTTTTCCGCAACGTTTTTTTGCGCGTCCGCGCTCTGCGCCGAGACCGCCGCCGACTACTTTGCAAACGGCATGAAATTCTTTCTGCGCGGCGACTTTCCCGCCGCCCGCGAGATGTTCGCGCTGTCGAAGTCGGACTCCGGCGAGTACGGCGCGCTTTCAAAATTCTACCTTGCGTCAATCGCGGCGAACGCGGGCGAGGACGCCGCGTACGGGCTTTTCGAGGAGTCGCTGAAAAACCCGCCGAAAGACTCTCTAAACAAAGTCGCCGCGCAGTACGCAAAGTACGCTTCGGCAAACGGCGAATACGGACGGCTTGCCCGCGCCCTCGCGCCCCTTGCGGAGTCGGACGCGGCGGATTCGCTTACAAAGTGGTACTACGCCGACGCGCTGTTCAATTCGGGCGAAGCAAAAAAGGCGGAGTCGCTGTGGTCGGCTTCTCTGAAAAAGTGCTTCGAGTCCGCCGATTCCGTCGGCGCGGACGTTTTTGCGCAGTCGTACTTCGACGGCGAAAAATTCGCGCGCAGCTTCGACATGTCGCGGCTTCCGGCATCGACCCCCGCGGCTCTCGCGCGCACCGAAATCATGGGGGGCAAAAAGATAACCCAGCCGCAGGACAAAATTAGCGCGTTGGCGCAAATCGCGCTTGCGGAGTCTGGCGCGGCGGTGGACGAAAAGCCCCTTGCCGAAACCGTCTACAAGTTTAGGGACGCCCCCTACGCGTGGCGCGGCTCGCTCGTGCTTGCGAGGATTGCCATTGAAAACAGGGACTACAAACAGGCGTACGTCTACGCGCACGACGCCGAGCGCCTTGCGCCGCCCGACTTCGACGCGCCGCTTTTCATCACCCTCGGCGACGCCGCGCGGCTCGTAAAAAAATACGACGAAGCCCGCTACTACTACCAAAAGGTTTTCATGAAGCGCAAACTGCGCGGAGAGCCGCTCGCGGAGTCGCTTTACAAAAACGGGCTTTGCTGGTTCGAGCAGGGCGACTGGGGCAAGGCGCACGCGTATTTCGAGCGCGTCTATATAGGCTTTTTCAACTTCGAATACTGGGGCAGCCGCTCGTATTACTACGGGGCGCGCGCTCTGTATTCGCTCGGTCTACGGCGCGACGCCAACGCGGTGCTCATCGAATATTTCCGCCGCGCAAAAGACAAAAATTCCGAAATCTACAAAGAGGCAAAAAAGTTTTACGACGCAATTTAGGCGCACCCCTCCGCAACTATCCCTACACCCGTCGGAGCCGATTTATTCCGCCTGCGGAGCGGCACTTTTTTTAAGTCGCAAAAATATTGGAAAATTTGCGTATTTTTGTGATTGACATGCCGGTGTTTTGCGGTTAGCTATTGCTATATGAATATTAAACGACGTAATTTCTTAGGGAGTGCGGCGCTGCTGGCCGGAGGTCTTGTTTCTCCGAAAGCGTTTGCCGCGGGGGACAATTCCGAAAGCGTAAAATTTTCGGTCTTTGCCGACATGCATTTCAGGGTTGGAAACTACAACTGGACGGTCGAGCGCATGGCGCAGATTCTCGAACGAGCCCGCAAAAACAAGGTCGATTTCATAATACATTGCGGCGACTTCTGCCACGACGTAAGAACCGCGGGCCCCGTGCTCGACCAGTTCAACAACTTCGAGCTTCCCCACTACCACACAATGGGCAATCACGATTTCGAGGGCACAAAGACGCTCGAAGAAGTTGTCTCCGCCTACCAGATGAAAGACGGCAATTTCTACTCTTTCGACAGGGGCGTATTCAGGTTCATCGTTCTCGACACAAACTATTTCCACCGCCCCGACGGCAGCATTATGCACTACGCGTCTTCGACCGCGTACGAAAAGTGCCACCAAAAAGAGGCGATTCTTACGCCCGAACAGCTTGTGTTTTTGCGCGAAAAACTCTCGACGGCAAAAGGTCCGTGCGCGATATTCTCGCATCACGGCTTCAAGTACACAAGCGGCATAACGAACGCCGCAGAGGCAAAGAACGCCGTGTTTGAATCGCAGAAATTCCCAGTAATCTGGATTAACGGACACCACCACAGAAACAGCCTCAAACTCGAAAAACAGGTCGCGTTTTTCAACCTCAACAGCACCACGAGCGAGTGGGTCGGGAAGCCGCACCACGCGTATCCCGACGAAATCATGAAAAAGTGCAACGTCTCGAAGCACGAGCTTCTTTTCGACACTCCCGTCCACGCAATCATCACGATGTCAAAAGACGGCGAAATAGACATCGACGGCATGAAGGGCGGAATGTTCATGGGTATCACTCCCGAAATGACGGGCAACAAGTCGCACGACGACGAGGGTTTGCCCGTCGAGGCGTATGTGCTTTCGTCGCATTTCAAGCTCTACCCGCCGAAGCGGGCGTAGCGTCGGTCCGCCGCGCGTTTTCCCGCAAACGGCGCGCGGGCGGTTCGGCGGACGTTTTTTTGCCGAAGCGTTGAGCGGCATTTCTTTGAACTGTTTTGACTTTTATTCCGATTCCGCGCGGTAAAATTTGACACGCGCGGAATTTTTTTTTACGCCTTTTGCGATGATTTTAATTGCAGACAGCGGAACTACCAAGACGGATTGGCGCGCGTTCGGCGAATCGGGCGAGCCGAAAATTTTGCGCACCGAGGGCATAAACCCCGTATTCCAGTCGCCCGAAATGCTCGACGGAATCCTTGCCGAAAACGTCAAGCCGCACGTTTCGGACGTTTCAAAAATCTATTTTTACAGCGCGGGGGTGGCGGCGTCGCACGAGGCAACCGCCGCGCTCCTTGCGGCGTTCGGGCGCAACTTCCCGAACTGCTCGTTTTTTGTCGAGACCGACAAGCTCGGGGCGGCGCGCGCCCTTTGCGGGCATTCGGCGGGCATTGCGTGCATAATGGGCACGGGGTCGAACTCGTGCTTTTACGACGGCGAAAAAATCACCGACAACAACGTGGGCGGCGGCTTCATCTTGGGCGACGAGGGCGGCGGGGCGTCGCTCGGCAGACGCCTGATTTCCGACTTTATCCGCAATCTCCTACCCGAGCGCGTTTCCGCCGAGCTTCGCAGCCGCTTCGGTTTGGACTATTTCAAGATTATCGACAACGTCTACAAACGCCCCATGCCCAACCGCTGGCTTGCGTCGTTCTCGCCGTTCATAGAGGAGTTTTTGTCCGACCCGTACATTTGCGAAATGGTGGATTCGCAGTTCGAGTCTTTTATCCGCAGGAATGTCCTGCGCTACGATGTCGCGAAGTACCCTATGAATGCGGTAGGCTCTGTCGGCGCGTGTTTTTCGGAAAATCTCGCCCGCGCCGCGGAACGCACGGGCGTGAGGATAGGGCGCGTGATAAAGTCGCCGATAGATTCCCTTGTGGAATTCCACTCCGCCGATTTGTAGGCGCGGAATTTTCTTTGAAGGCTTTGCATAGCGGACAAAAAAAGACCGCCTCCGGATTTCCTCTGCGGGCGGTCTTTTCCTTTGCGGTTTGCGGGAAGCGCGGCTCTTCGGCGGGCTACTCCACGGTAACCGCCTTCGCCAAGTTGCGCGGCTTGTCGACGTCGCAGCCGCGCTTGCGGGCGATGTAGTAGGCGAGCAGTTGCAGGGGAACTGTCGCCAAAATTCCGCGCACCGATTCGTGCACTTTCGGCAGGGCGATGATGTCGTCGGCGATTCCTCCGAAGAGTTTGGGCTGGTCGCTCACGACGATAATCGGGCCTTTGCGCGCCTTGATTTCCTGGGCGTTCGAGACGATTTTCAGCGCGATTTCATCGGAGTTTGCAAGCATTACCGACGGGCATTCGGGGCACACCAGCGCAATCGGGCCGTGCTTCATTTCGGCGGCGGGGTAGCCCTCCGCGTGTATGTACGAAATTTCTTTGAGTTTGAGCGCGCCTTCGAGGGCAATCGGGAATTCCGAGAGCCTGCCGAGGAAGAGGAAGTCGTCGAACTGCGCGTATTTTTCGGCGATTTTCTCGATTTCGGGGGCTTGCGCGAGCACGCTGTTTACCGCGTCGGGGAGCTCGTCGATTGCCTTGACGATTTCGCGCCCCTCCGCAAACGAAAGGTCGCGCATTCTGCCGAGGTATAGAGCGATTAGCAGGCAGATTGCCACCTGCGACGTGAACGCCTTTGTGGACGCAACCCCAACCTCCTTGCCCGCATACTGGTACAGCCCGCCGTCGGACTCGCGCGAGATTGTCGAGCCTACCGAGTTTGTAATCGCCAGCGTTTTGAAGCCCTTGCGCTGCGATTCGCGCAGCGCTTCGAGCGTGTCGAGCGTTTCGCCGCTTTGGCTGATTACGAACACGAGCGTGTTTTTGTCGATGGGGGCGTTTTTGTATCTGAATTCGCTTGCGTATTCCACCTCCACGGGAATGCGGGCGTATTTTTCGATGAGGTATTCCGCCGCAAGGCAGGCGTGCCAAGCCGTTCCGCAGGCGCAGAAAAGAATGCGGTCGAACTGCCTAAGCTCGTTGGGGGTGAGGTTCAGCCCGATGAGGCGGGCGGTCGAAAGGTCGTCGGAGATTCTGCCCCTTATAGCGTTTTTGAGCGATTTGGGCTGTTCGAAAATCTCCTTTTCCATGTAGGTTTTGAAGCCGTCGAGGTCGGCGTTTTCCAAGTCCCAGTCGATTTCGTTTATGCGGACGTCCACGGGCGCGTTTGCGGTCGTGATGATGTCGCAGTTGTCGCGCGTGAGGCTTGCGATTTGCCCGTCTTCAAGGTAGATTACGTTTGTGGCGCGTCCCGCGAAGCCGAGAACGTCGCTCGACACAAGGTACTCGTCCTTGCCGACGCCTATGATAAGCGGCGAACCCTTGCGGGCGGCAATCATTTCGTTGGGGGCAAGCTTGCTTATTACCGCGAACCCGTACGTTCCCTCGACGTGCCTTAGCGTCTTGCGGACGGCTTCAAGAAACCTGTTTTTGTCGGCAGGGGACGTTCTGTTTGTGTAGTGGTAGGCGATGAGATTTACGAGGGCTTCGGTGTCTGTCTGGCTTTTAAACGTGTAGCCCTTTTCGATGAGGAACTTTTTTATGTTTTCGTAGTTTTCGATAATGCCGTTGTGGACTATCGCGAAATTGCCGTCGCTCGAAACGTGCGGGTGCGCGTTTGTGTCGGTCACCGCGCCGTGGGTTGCCCAGCGCGTGTGGCTGATTCCCATGGTCGCGTAGAACGGGTGCTCTTCGACCTCCTTTGCAAGAACGGCAACGCGTCCCTTTTTCTTCATGACGTCGAGCGTTCCCTTGTCGTCGAGAAGCGCAAGCCCCGCGGAGTCATACCCGCGGTATTCGAGCTTCAAAAGCCCCTCTATAAGAATCGGCGTCGCGTCCCGACACCCAATGTATCCCGTGATTCCGCACATAAACAATCTTAATTGTTGTATTTAAAAGGCGAATATTTAGATTTATTTGACACTTGCAAGCCTAAATTGTCGCGCGGGTTTCCGTCCGCGCCCCAAAAAAGCGCGTTTGCGGCGGAAATATGCTTGAACACGACGGCCCGCGCTATAAAAATAGCGGGAAATCGCAAAACAATAATATCGGATTTATAAAATGATGAAGACTTTTAAACTCGCCGCCGCGTTGTCGGCGGCATTCGTTGCGGCGACGCCGCTCTTTTCGCAGTCTCTCGGAGACATGCAGCAGGACATGGCTCTTTTGAAGCGCGAAGTGGGCAACCTCAGGCTCGAAGTCGAACAGCTTACGCGCCAAAACGAGGCTCTCGAACGCAAAATAAGGCAAATGCAGTCGTCGAATACGTCGAGCGACTTGGTTCGCTCGCAGGTGGCGTCGGTGCGCTCGGACGTGTCGTCGCAAAACGAGGCGATGAAGCGCGAAATCATAAAGCTTGTCAAAAAGGACATCGAAAGCCTCGCCTCGCAGACGAACGACGCAATCGAAAAACTCGCCAAGGCGATAGGGCAACGCCCGCAGGCTCCCATGCCGACAACTTTTGGCGACGACTACCCCAAAATGGGCATTACCTACACCGTGAAATCGGGCGACACGCTCGGGAAAATCGCCCGCGCCAACAACTCGAAAATCAAGTGGATTCAGGACGCCAATAAAATAGAGGATCCCAACCGGGGTCTGCGCGTCGGCGAATCAATCTTCATTCCGCAAAAATAAAGAACATGTCTATACAACGCAAATCTTTGGGTAGGGGGCTTAGCTCCATAATCTCGGCGGGCGCGAAAAAGGCCGCCGACAGCGGCGCGCGCAAGGTCGCCGCGCAAACGCAGTCCGCGCTGAAAGACGTCAAAATTGCCGCCCACGGGTTGTTCAGCGAAATCGCCGTCGATAAAATCATTCCCAGCCCCTATCAGGCTCGCGCGGAGTTCGACGAGGAACAGATTTCACAGCTTGCAGATTCGATTGCCTCGGAAGGTCTTTTGCAGCCGCTGCTCGTCCGCCAGCTCAAAGACGGCACTTACGAGCTTTTGGCGGGCGAACGCCGCTTGCGCGCGTGCCGCAACTTGGGCATGAAGAAAGTCGTCGCGTGCGTGCAGTCGGCAAGCGACGCGTCCGCCGCGGCGAAGGGGCTTATCGAAAACCTCCAACGCTCCGACCTCAACCCGATTGAAGAGGCGCGGGGTATCCTCAACATGATGGAGAATTTCCATCTGACGCAGGAGGCGGCTTCGCAGCGTTTGGGCAAGCCGCGTTCGAGCATTGCAAACTCGCTGAGGCTTCTGAAACTTCCCGAAGAAATACGCGGATACATTTCGAAGGGGCTGCTTTCGCTTGGGCACGCCAAAGTCATAATGGGCGTGGACGACCCTGTAAGACAGACGATTCTCGCGCGGAAAATCATCGAGGGCGATCTCAACGTACGCGCCGCCGAAGACGCCGTCAAGCGCATGAAAACCGCCGCCGACGGAATTTCCGCAACGTCGCCGGCGTCGGTTGTGGCGCAGAACGCGGTCATACGCGACATTCAGAACAGGGTGTCGTCGAAGCTGAACGCGGAAGTGGAAATCAAACACAACCAGAAGCGCGGGAAAATCATAATTTCCTACGTCGGCAACGACGACTTGCAGCGCATTCTCGACATTTTCGGCGTCAAGATTTAATGAAGAAATTTGCGGCAGTCGCGGTTTTGGCGGCGGCGTTCGCGCTTCCGTGCCTCGCCGTGAGAAGCAACGACTTCACAAAGGCGTCGAACTCCTATTCGCGCAAATACCAGAGCGACAAAAGCCGCTACGGCGAGGAGAAATCGCGCATGCAGGGCGAACGCGCCGGCATGGGCAAAAGCTTTTCGCCGAAAACCGAAACCTCGCGCTTTCAGGGCGAAGCGGCGCGTCTCGACGGCGCGGCGGCGGAGTATTTTTTCGACAAGACCGCGCCGGACGCCTCCAAAAAATTCGGCGTAAAAGACTATTCGGGCATGTCGGGCGATTGGAGCAGGGGCGATACCCGCGCAAGCCTCAAAAACTCCGACGTGAACCTCTCGAAAAAATACGCGGGGAAAATCGACGTCTACCGCCGCGATACAGACAAACAGCGCGAAATAGACGCGTACTATTCCTCGATTTCCGAACGCTCGATGTCGGAAATCAACAAATTCTACTCGCGCACTCCGAACAGTTCGGCGAACGACGACATGATAAAAAAAGCGGGCGCGCAACTCGGAGGGGAGGGCGACGGCGGCGGATTTTTCGACTTCCTCTCCTCTCACGAGAAAATCAAACGCGCCCCTGTATCTTTTAAAAGCAGACCCGCGTCAAGTTCGGAATTTTCGCGCAAAGGCTCTGCGCCCGCCGAAACCGTCCAAACTCCGACGCCCGCGGCGGTTTCGGAAAGCGCGGCAGCCCGCCGACAGTACGTTCCGCAGGAGACGTCGGCGACGGTTTTGTCGCGCCCGACGCAGTCAATACGCTCGAACGTTTTGACGGAGGAAATTCCGCTTGAACGCGCCAAAAAACTGCGCTTCCTAAACGTCCCCGAAGAGCTGCGCTCGAACGCGTCAATCAAAGTCCGCGTGAAGGAGGACTGAGCGCGTTAATTTTGAATTTTTTGCGTCGATTTTGTTTGCGGGCTGGGCGCGGATTTGTAAGCTTTTTGCGTATGAAATTAATCGGAACAGTCGCCGTTTTGGGAACGGGTTTGCTCGGCGCGTCGCTCGCGCGGGCTTTAAAAAAATTCGGGGTTGCCGAAAAGGTCTTCGCGTGGTCGCGCTCCGAATCGACGCGCGAAAAATGCGCCGCGCTTCCGTCGGTCTTCGACGGCGTTTTCGACTCTCCCGAAGCCGCCGTCCGCGACGCCGACATGGTCGTGATTTGCGCGCCGACCGCGAACATTCCGCAGCTCGCCGAACGTATCGCCCCGAGCCTCAAAAAAGGCGCGGTGATAACCGACGTCGGCAGCGTGAAAAAATCCGTCTGCGAACAGTGCGAAAAGGCTCTCGCCGGTAGCGGCGCGGTCTTCGTAGGCTCGCACCCCATGGCAGGCTCCGAAAAAATCGGCATAGACCACTCCGACTCCGACCTCTTCGCTGGGCGTCCGTGCTTTATAACGCCGTCCTCCGATGCGCAGGCGGACGCCGCGGATTTGCTCGAAAAAATCTGGACGGCTGTGGGCATGCGGGCATACCGCGCAACGCCCTCCGTGCACGATTCGATTGTCGCGCGGGTAAGCCACCTGCCTCACATCGTGGCAGGGCTGCTTTGTTGCAGCGCGGCGGATTTCGAAAACGGCGACCTCCGCAACTACGCAGGCCCCGGGTTCAGAGACTCGACCCGCATTTCGTCGGGCAACCCCGAAATTTGGGATTCCATAATTGCCGACAACCGCGCGGAAATCCTCGCGGCGTTGAAAATATTTTCGGACAAGCTTTCCTCCATCATCGACGCCGTAGAAAATTCCGACTCCGAAAAAATCGGCGCAATGCTGCGCAAGGCGAAATCGTACAGAGACAAACTTTAATAACATTCCACATGAAATCCGAAATAATAATAAAACCTTTCCGCGCCTGCGCGGCGTCGGCAACTCCCCCCGGCTCGAAAAGCATTACGAACCGCGCAATGATGCTCGCGGCTCTCGCTGGCGGCGACACGCTTTTGGAGGGCGCGTTGTTTTCGCGCGACACGCTCATCATGGCGGACTGCCTCGCAAAGCTCGGCTACATCGTAAAGCCCGACAAGCTTGCGGGGACGGTCGAAATAGACGCGGGGCTTGGCGGCATTCCCAATTCGGAGGCTGAAATCGACGTGGGCAATGCGGGCACGGCGGCAAGGTTCATTACGGCTCTCGTCTCTCTGCGCAATGGCGGCAACTATCTGCTCGACTCCGACAACGCGATGTACGCGCGGCCGATTAAGGGGCTTATAGACGCGCTGAAATCGCAGGGGGCGGCTTTCGAATTTCTCGGCGAGCGCGACAGATTCCCGTTCAGAATACGCACATGCGGATTGCGCGGAGGGACGGCGGAAATCGACGCGGGAGAGTCGAGCCAAATGCTTTCGGGGCTGTTGATGGCGTCGGTTTGCGCGCAGTCGCCGATGGAGGTTCGCCTTTCGGGCGGGACGGTCTCCAAGCCTTTCGTCAAAATGACAATCGAGATGATGCGCGAGTTCGGATTCTCCTGCGAGACCGACGGAAACGTCTACAAGCCCGCGCTCAAAAAGGGCGTGGTGCAGTCGCCGCGCGTGTACAGAATAGAGCCCGACGCAACTGCGGCGAGCTACCTTGCGACGCTTCCGATTGCAGCCGGCGGCGTTTCGGAAATACGCAATTTCGGGGCGTGCAAATTGCAGGGCGACGCCGCGTACATCGACGTGCTCAAATCGATGGGGCTTGTCGAAACGCGCACTGTCGGCGACAACCTGCTTGTTTTCGCAAAGGACGGCGGGGCGTATCCCGAACTCGTGGAGGTTGATTTCAACGACATTTCCGACACATTCCTTTCTCTCGCGGCGGTGTCAATGCTGCTGCCGTTCAAGCTCCGCATTACGGGCATTGCGCACACGCGCAGGCAGGAGACCGACAGGGTGGCGGCGGTTGCGCGCGAACTGCGCAAATTCTGCGCGTCGGTCGAAGAGTCGGAGGGCGGGCTTTTCATTGCGCCGTACACCCGCGCCGAGCTTGCCGAAAAAATCAAGGGCGTCGTTTCCGTCGAAACATACGACGACCACAGAATCGCAATGAGCTTTTCGATTGCGGGTTGCGCCGACATTCGCGGCGACGGCTCGCCGTGGATTAAAATCGAAAATCCCGAATGCACGTCGAAAACTTGGAGCGAATTCTTCGAGGTGCTCTACACCGCGCGGGAGGATTCGCGCAAGTTCAGGATTGTGTCGGTCGACGGCGGCGCGGCGGTCGGGAAATCGAGCGTCTCGCGCGAGACGTCGAACATCTTGGGCTACATGCACGTCGATACGGGGGCGCATTACAGGACTGTCGCCTACGGGCTTCTCGAAGCGGGCGCGGACTCCGCCGACTTGGCGGGGGTGCTCGCGAACCTCGCAAAGCTCGAAATCGGCACGAAGCTCGACGGCATGTCGGCGAAAATCACGCTCGGCGGCGGGGTCGTACCAGACTCCGAAATACGCAACGAGCGCATAAATTCGAAAGTTGCCGAATTTGCCGCGATTCCGCAGGTGCGCGACTTCCTCAAAAACTACCAGCGTTCCATGGCGGACTTCGCCCGCAACAGCGGCTTCGGCGGCATGATTATGGAGGGGCGCGACATCGGCTCGGTCATTTTCCCCGACGCCGACGCCCGCATTTTCCTCGACGCCGACGAGCAGACCCGCGCCGCCCGCCGCGCCAAGGAGGGCATTACCGACTCGGTCAAAAAACGCGACGAGCTTGACAAGTCGCGCAAAACCGCGCCGCTTGTGTGCCCCAACGGCGCGACGCTCATCGACACCTCGAAAATGTCGAAGTCGGAGGTCGTCGAAAAGACGCTTTCAGTAATTCTCGAATCGTAAATGAGAACGCGCTTTTTCAAGGTAGGGAAGGGCAAATACATCTACAAAGGCTGGTGGATTTTGTCGTCCGTAATCTGCGACGTGTTCGGCAGAATAGAGCTTTACGGCTACGAGAACGTCCCGAAAGAGCCGTGCATAATTGTAGCCAACCACGTCAGCTATCTCGACCCCATGGCGGCGGCGTTCTTCCACGAGACGGAGCTTTGCGCCGTCGCGCGCGACACCCTCATGGACGGCAAATTTTCGGGCGCGTTCTTCCGCAGCCTCAACGCGATTCCGATTAAGCGCGGGCAGTCGGGCAATCTGGGCGCGTTCCGCGAGGTGCTCGCGCGGATAAAATCGGGCGTGGGTGTGATAATTTTTCCGGAGGGCACGCGCAGTTTCGACGGTAAATTGCAGCGCGGAAAGGCGGGCGCGGGCTTGCTTGCGATAAAATCTGGCGCGCCGATTCTGCCACTGAAATTCGTGAACATGCACGACATTCTTCCTCGAACGGGCAGGCTCCGCGGCGGCACGCGCCTTATTCTTTGCGCTGGGAAGCCGATTAACCCGAAGGAAATCGACCCCGGAAAGGACGCCCCCGACAGGGCGCAAATTATAGTTGATAGAATAATGGAGCGGATTGCGGAAATCGAACCGCCCGTATTGAAGGAAATTTAAAAATGATAAACTGGATGTGTCTTTTTGTCGCGGGATTGCTCGAAATTGTCTGGGTGGTCGCGCTGAAATACGCCGAAAACTTTTCAAAGCTTCTGCCCACTGCGGTGTTTGTGGTTTCGATTGTATCGAGCTTTTTGCTGCTCAATTTTGCAATCCGCACGCTTCCGATCGGGCTGTCCTACGCCATTTGGACGGGCATGGGCGCGGCGGGCGCGGTGGCTGCGGGCATAATTATCTTCGGCGAACCGACGGGCTTTTGGCAGCTGCTCTTCCTCTCGATGATTGTCGTGGGGATTATCGGAATCAATTTCGTCTCCGAACACTAAGCGGCGCGGTTTGGGCATGGACGCGGGGCGCAAAAGGGAATTTTGCGCCCGCCTTTTTGCGGCGAATCGGCGTCTTGCGCGTTCGTGAAGTCTGTCGGCAAAGGGCGCGGCGGCTTAGCCGAGGTATTTGGTAAGCTCCTCCAAGATTTCCTTTTCGGCGGCGATTCGGCGTTTGATTTCGCCCGCGTATTCGGGAATGTCGCAGGCGTGCACGCGCGGCGGGAATCCCTTTCCCTCGCAGCCGCATTTTTCGCTTACGAAAAATCCGTCTTCGTCGCGGTGTATTGTGATGAAAATTTCCTGCTTGCACAGGCGGCACTTGCGCCCCATCGACATCGTGGTTATTTCCTGATTCATGCGTTTCCTTTCTTGGCGGAATTAAAAAGCGTTTTCGCGGTTTTTTCAAACCGAATTTTTCACGCGCCGAATTTTAAATCGGAATTATTTTCCGATAAAAAAGCATGAACAATACTTTGTATAATTTTACGCTGTTTTTCATGCGCCTCGCGCCGTCGCTAGCCATGCTCTACTACCACGGGGCGGCGAAGGTGTCGATGGTTTTTGCGGGCAAGACGCAGGGCTTTCCCGACCCGCTCGGCATGGGTTCGGGGGTGTCTCTCTACGCAGCGACTTTTGCCGAAACGCTGTGCCCCGCGCTCATAATTCTCGGCGTCTTCACGCGTTCGGCGGCGCTGATTGCGTGCGTCAACATGGTGGTCGCCGTTTGGTATTTGCACACGCAGGCGGGGTCTTCGTTCGAGCTGCCCGTTCTCTACTTGGCGTTTTTTGCGGCAATCGCGTTTGCGGGCGCGGGCGAGTGGTCGGTGGACGGCGCGAAGTCTTGGAGCGGTTGGTTTTACCGCGATTCTAAGTAAGGCGGAAGTCGCCCGAAGCGAGCCCGCCGAATTCCTCCGATTCCGCCGAAACGTAGCGCGTATGGATTTTCTCCGAGACCCGCTCTCCGCTTTCGATTTGTCCGACTATCGCGCGGCACGTCTTTTCTATTAGTTCGGTTGTAGACGAAAATATTGCCCCCGCGACGTTTTCGCCGTTCAGGAAGCTTCCCGCGCAGTTTGCGTGCGCGAAGATTTTGCCGAAGCCCTCGATTTTCCGCATGGCGCGGAGCGTCAGCCAGCCGCTTGCGAAAACCGCGTCGGGCTTTGTTTTTGCGATTTTTTCGAGCATGGCGAAGCGTTCGTCGGGCGGCGTCGGCAGAATTTCCACGTCGGCGTTTATTCCGAGTCTTTTTGCGCACGCCTCGAACGCTTTAATCCAGAGCGAGTGTTCGAAAAACAGACCGAGCGTTTTTCCTTTGAGGTTTTCCATTGCAACGGCGAGCGCGCCGGAGATATCGAGATTGATTTCGCACGCGCCGGCGATGTGCCTGTCGTTTACGGCGACGGGGATTTGCATGCCGCTTGGGGGCTTTCCCGCGCCTGCGTAGATTATGCCGTCAACTTCGCGCGAAAGCAGCGACTGCACGGGGTCGTAGTCGGGCGATTCGAGGGCTATCAGCAGTTGGTAGTCGCGCGGGCGCAGTTCCTTCAACGCCAAGTTTGCAATGTGCGCGTAGTACGCGTTTGTGAGGTCGCCGACGACAAGGCCTATCGCCTTGCTCCTGCCGTAGCGGAGCGCGCGCGCCGCCGCCGACGGGCGGTAGTCGAGCTTCCGGATTGCGCGTTTTATGCGCTCCCGCGTTTCATCGGTCATACGCGTCTGCGGGTTCGCCGTCAAATATTTTGAAACGAGCGTGAAATTCACGCCCGCCTCTCTGGCGACGTCTTTCAATGTGATTCTCGATTTCACTTGAAACAACAATCGTTAGAGCGTTTTTGTTGTCAAGAATTCTTGTGCGCTTTCGGGAGTTTTTTACGGGCGGAGGCGCGTTGAATTTGTATGCGCGGCGGCTTTTGTAAGCGAGAATTTCAACAAAAAAACCCGCCGCGAAAGCGGACGGGTTTTGCGTTTGCCGCGCATGTCGCGCGGTTTTGCCGAAGCTTATTTATTGGGCAAGACGCGCTTCCTTAACCTTGGAAGCTTCCTTGCCGATACGGTCGCGCAGGTAGTAGAGGCGGGCGCGCATCGGGACGGATTCGCGGTCTACTTCAATCTTTGCGATGTTGGGCGAGTTTACGGGGAACACGCGTTCAACGCCTTCGCCGTAGGAAATGCGGCGAACCGTGAATGTTTCGTGGATTCCGCTACCCTTGCGGGCGATTACGATGCCTGCGAAAATCTGGATACGTTCCTTGTCGCCTTCGCGTACTTTCGTGTGTACCTTAACGCCGTCTCCGACCTTGAATTTGGTCATGTCGGCTTTGATTTGGTCTTTTGTGATTTCTTTCAACAAGTCTTGGTTCATTGTTTTTCTTCTTTCTGATTTAAAATGTCTGCTCTGCGTTCTTTTGTCTTTTCGATTTGTCTTGCGCGTCTCCACTCCGCGATTTTTTGGTGGTCGCCCGACATCAGCACTTCGGGAACGTCCATTCCCCTAAACGACGCCGGTCTTGTATATTGTGGAAACGACAGGAGGTTGTCGTTAAACGAATCGAAGGTCAAGGAATTTTCTTCACCCAAAACGCCTTTGACATACCGCGCCGTAGCATCCGCAACGACCGCCGCTGGGAGTGTGCCGTTCGTAAGAACGTAGTCTCCTATCGAGATTTCCCTGTCTATGAGACAGTCCCGAATGCGTTGGTCAATGCCTTCGTAGTGTCCGCTCAGAATTATCAGATGACCCGCCTCGGCGAATTCCGCCGCGTGTTTGGGCGAAAATTTTTCGCCGTCGGGGCACATGTAGATTCTTGTGCAGTTCGGTGTTTGGAGTTCCTCAATGGCGGCGAACACGGGTTCGGGCTTCATCAGCATTCCGGGGCCTCCTCCGAAGGGGCGGTCGTCGGTATTCTTGTGTTTCGATGTCGCCCAGTCGCGGATATTGTGGACTTTGATGTCCAGAATGCCCGCCTCTTGGGCGCGTCCGAGCATGCTTTCGCTCAAAAAGCCTTCGAGCATCTTCGGAAAGAGCGTAAGGAAGTCGATTTTGAGGTGCGCTGCCATGTTTTCGGCTTAAACCGATTCGTTTGAAAAAAAACGCGGGAGCGGAGCTTATTCCGCCTTTGCCTTTGCCAGACGCGCCTTCTTGATGACGGTCTTTGCCGTGTCGCTGGGGAGAGCGCCAACGCTCAGCCAGTAGTCTACGCGGTCGAGGTTGACCTGTGTTTCGACGTCTTTGCCGCGCGGCTTCGGGTTGTAGAGGCCGAGGTTTTCGACGAATTTTCCGTTGCGGCGCGACGCGCTTTCCGCCACGACCATGCGGTACATCGGGTTGTGCACGGAGCCGTGCCTTTGTAATCTTATTCTGAGTGCCATAATTTGGTGTTTTTGAATTTTGAAAGCGCTTCATTTCATCTCGTTTTTTCGTTTTGTAAAGCTTATTTTTTCAATTTTTTACGAAAAAACCCATCTCGCGTTTTTCGACCCCGTTTTCGGGGCTTTTTATCGCCGTTATTTGGAACGGTTGTTTTGCGGCTTTCGGGCGCGTTTTGCCGTTTACGCATCGACTTTTACGATAGACTGTTAGGCGATGTCCGCGCTCTCGTTTTTTTATGTCTGTTTTCCCCGAATTTCCGCGCTTTTCGTCATGCCGGAATTTTCCGCCACGCGCTTCAAAAAAAACAAAAAAGGCGCGGAGTTTTTTGCTCCGCGCCCGCAAATTTTCGGGAAAATCGTTCCGCAATCCGCGCTATTTTACGATATCCACGCCTTTGGGCTTTTCGATTTTGCTCGAAAACGTGCCGTCGGCGTTTTTGCGCCATTCGACTTTTACATCGCCCTGTGGCGTGGGGTATACGATTTTCGCGTAGTCTTCGAAGAAGTTTGGTTTGAAGGAAATTTTCGTCCAGCCCGCGGCTTCCTGCTTTACGCCGCCGAGGATTTGCGGCAGCATGAACACGGGGTGTGCGCTCCAAGCGTGCGAGTGCGTGAGCCACGGCTTTTCCTTGAAATCTTCGAAAGTCGTGCCGTATTTTGTGAAGCCTTCCCAGTTGCGTTTGATGTATTCGTAGACTTCGCGGTTGTAGCCTGCGTCGCACATGACTTTGATGACGTACACGGTCCAGAACGCGGACGGCGGAGCTTTGAATGTTTTTTCGCCCTTGATGAAGGGCAGTAGGATTTCGTTTTTCGCCTTTTCGAAGTCGAAGCCCTCTATGTTGCACATGCGTGCGAGCACCTGCGCGTGGACGCCGGTTTCGGGGTTGAGTTTGCCGTCGGGCAGAATGCCGTCGGAAATCAGTCCGTCTTTCCTGAGCAGGTTGTCGGTGATTGCCTTGCGGACTTTTGCGGCGCGTTCTGCGTACATTTTGGCGTCGCCGCCGATTCCGTTTTCGGCGCAGAGCTTTTGCATGCTTTCGAGCGCGTTGAGCAGCCAGAAATTCAGGATTGCGGGCTGTCCGTTTTTCTGCGTGGGAGTCCAGTCGAGGAAGAGCCAGTAGCGGGGATCGAATTCGGCAAGCCCCGTCTTGGGGTTGGTGATTCCGTCGAAGTACGAGAGAATGGAGGCCACCGTGTCTTTGTGCGAGAGGTAGGCTTCGGGGTTGCCCGTCTGCCAGTAGTGGTCGTAGACGGTGAGAATCCACGTCAGGGCGAAGTCGGGCAGAATGCAGGAGTGCGCCATTGTCGGAGCGTGCCCGTAGGTAAGCCCGTTGGGGGCTTTTTGCATCGAGATTGAGCGAATGCCGCGGCGCATCAGACGCGCGTCGCCCGAAATGAAGAATGTGTTCCACGACTGTACGCGGGCGTCGCCCCACCACTGCGCCTGTTCTCGGTATGGGGTATCGACGTAGGCGTCGAGCGAGCATATTTTCTGGGTGTGTTTGCAGGTTTTCCAGATTTCGTTGACGAGGGCGTTTGAGGTTTCGAATTTGCCCCTGTCGCCGAGCGGGTACGCGCTCCACATGAGAGACGGCGTGATTTTAAGCGTCGAGTCTGGATTGTTTCTTACCCTGATTGTCATGTAGCGGACGCCCATGATGTTGTAGAACTGGTGGGTTTGGTCGCCAGCGCGGCAGACGAGCCTGTTGCCGTAGGCGGCGGAGCTGCTGCCTGTTGACAGTCCCGTTCCGTTTTTGAGGATTTCACTCGTCAGGATATCGACGATTTCCCCGCCTTTCGCGCCTTCCACTTTAAGAATCGGCATGCCGACCTGCATTCTGCCCATGTCGAAAACGAACGACTGCACGGCGTCCTTGCTCGGCTTTGCCTCGACGCTCTTGACGTTTTCGGTCTTCATGACGTGCGGGACGTTTTCTTCGCCGATGAGCTTTGCGACGTCGAACACGCGTTCGGCGTTCGACCCAGATTTCCCCTCGCCGCGAGAGACGAGGGCGGTCGGGAAGATTTCAAATTCCTCCAACATTGGAATCATGCGCGACTCCATCGAGTAGTAGGGCATGATATTGTAGGGGAAGCATTGGGGGGTGTTCCAGCCGGAGTCGGCGAAGTCGGCGTTTATCCAGTCGGGATTTTCAACGCGCAGGTCGATGTGCTCCTGATTGTTCAGCTGGATTGTGAATTGGGCGGTGTTTCTGTCGCAGCCGCTTTGGCGGCGCACTTTTACCTTGCCGTCCGACAAAATGTTTTTGCCGTTCCCGAGTTCAAGCGCGAAGATGAAGCCCGCGCGTCCCTGCGTGATGTAGCCGAATGTGCTGCGCCCCGCGTTGTAGGCGCGGACGGCGATTATGTTTTTGCCTTTTTTGAGGTATTTGGCAACATCTATCTCGTCGAAAGGCCACGAGTGCTGGTAGCCGCGCGCGGGGCCGGAGCACACGAATTTGCCGTTAATGAAGAGCCTGTAAGACTGGTCTGCTGTGATGAAAAGCGGGGCTTTTTTCGGAACTGCGTCGAGGTCGAAAGTTTTGCGCCCCACACAGTATGTGTTTACGATTTCGGCGAAAGCCGCGGGGTATTTGTCCCACAGCCATTTTGCCGATTTGAGCGATTCGGGAATGTTGCTCCAAATTGCGGGCGTTTCCTTTATCGGCGTGAATTTGTTTTCAACCGCAAAAAGCGGCGCGGCGAGCGCGGCGGCGGCTGTGGCAAGCAGAATTGCGCGTTTTATCATGTGTATTTTTTTCCTCCGTAATGTGTGAATGTTTTTGAAACTTTGACATTGTTGCGTTTTAAGCGCACTCTTTCAAGCAGAAAAAAACGTTTGTGGTTGACAAAACCGCGATTGAAAAAAACATCGTATTCAATGGCAGCAAAAGCGGTATACTTCATTACGGCAGACGACGATTTTATCGCCGCCAACCGCGCGCGCGAAATCTTCGACGAACTCTCCGCCGACGTTCTTGACGAAATGTCCCTCGAAATCATTGACGGCGCGGCGGGAAAGACCGACGAAGCCGTTTCCGCGTGCGACAAAACCATTGCCGCCGCCGCGACTCCCTCGATGTTCGGCGGCAGGAAAGTTGTGTGGCTCAAAGGCGTGAACTTCATTTCCGACGGCGTGGCGGGGCGCTCCGAGGGCACGAAAGCCGCGCTCGCAAAACTCGCCGAATTTCTGGAAAAGCTTGCGCCCGACGTCGCGTCGGTAGTGGTGAGCGCGTTTCCCGTCGACAGGCGCAAGCCGTTTTTCAAAAAATTGCAGGCGTTTGCCGAGTGCGAGGATTTCCAGAGCAAAGATCCCGTTTCGGCGTGCGCCGAAATGATTTCGCGCCACTGCCGCGTAAACAAAATCGCAATCGACGGCGGCGCGGCGGAAACGCTTGCGGCGATTGTCGCGGGGAATCCGCGCATGGCGGTTTCGGAAATCGAAAAGCTCGCGACCTACGCCGGCGGCGAACGCCCGATTTCCGAGCGCGACGTTATCGAAATGGTGCCGATTTTCGGCGAGGGCGGCTCTTTCGACATCTCAAACGCATTCTATTCGGGCGACTTGGCGGCGGCTCTCGCCGCGCTCAAACGCTATTTCTTCGCCAACAAAAAGGCGTCGGCGCGTCCGATAATCACTTCGTTGCAGAGGCAGAATTCGCTTCTGATTCAGCTGAGGTCGCTCATGGACGGCGGTGTTTTGGCGAAGTCGGCGTATCCGCAGCCGAGGGGCGCGGTCGAGGCGGCGGCGGGGCGTTTTGCCGAGGCTTTCGGCGACGCCGACGAAAAATCGAGCTACAACATTTTTTCGCAGAACGCGTGGTATGCGGGCAACAAGCTTGCGCCGATGGCGGGGGCGACTTCGCTCAAAAGGCTTATCGACTGCCAAATGAACCTCGCAAAGGCGTTCGAAGACCTCATCAACAGACCAAACTCCGACGAGCAGGTTATGCGCGATTTGTTCGTGCTGTGCATGTCCAAATAGAAATGCGGCGCGTGTTCAAAGTGGTGTTCGTTTTGCTCGCGGCGTTCGCGCTTGCGGGGTTGGGGCTGTTTGCGGCGGCAAACCTTGCGATTGCCTCATACGGGGTTTCCGACTCTCTCGACAACGTGCTTCCGCGCAAATACGCGCTTCTTTTGGGCACGTCGAAGTTCACGCGCAGCGGCATGGTGAACCCGTATTACAGGTACAGGATTGTCGCGGCGGTAGAGCTGTACAAGGCGGGGAAGGTGAAAAAGATAATCGCAAGCGGCGACAATTCCTCAAAATACTACAACGAGCCCGCCACCATGCGCGACGACCTCGCTGCGGCGGGCGTCCCGAAGGACGACATTTTAATGGATTTTGCGGGCTTCCGCACGCTCGATTCCGTCGCGCGGTGCAAGTCGAAATTCGGCGTTGAAGACCCCCTTATAATCACGCAGGCGTACCACGCAAAACGCGCCCTCTATTTGGCGGACAGGCTGGGGCTCTGCGGCGCGGCGGCGTATGCGGCAAAAGCCCCCGACAGCGCGTCGTACAGGCTGCGGAACGAACTGCGAGAGTCGCTCGCAAGGACGTTGGCTTTTTTGGATACCTCCGTTTTCGGCACGCGCCCGAAGTTCGAAGACTGACGCGTTTGCGGGCAGGGCGCGCGGTTGCTTTTTCTTTTGCGGCTTAGCATGCAAATTTGCGCAATGCGTTGGCGGCTTCGATTGGGCTTTTCCGCAAATCGGCGTTGGGAATACGGACGCGCTGCGCGGCGCGTTTTACGCGCAAAGGGCGCGTGTGTTTTCTTTGTCGGCGGATTTTTTTCGGCGCGGGAAAATCGCGGTAGTTTTGTTTTGCGGAATCGGATACTTCGCGCTTTGCCGTACTTTTTTCGGCGCGTGAAACGCCGTCCGACGTAGGCGCGAACGAGTCGGGCGTTTTGCGTTTTGCGCGGCGCAAAAAAAAGCCGAAAGCGGTGCGGCTTTCGGCTTTTCGATATTTGCGTGTTTTGTTATTTCACGTTTACGATTTTGAACTGCTCCTTGCCGTCCTTGTCGAACCACGAGAGTCTGTACTTGCCCTTGAATCCGCGGAATTTTACGTTGCCGTCGGCGTCGGGAGAGGCTGAGAGGTTTGTGCGCCATTCGCGGTTTATGAGCTCGTCGAGCGCGTAGAACGCGGGCTTGGGGTTCATGCCGCGCGTGAACAGCCCCGAGAGCGAGGGTTCGCCGGGCATTCCGCAGCCGTCAACAACGTTCCACCAAGTGATGCCCATCATCGGCTTTATGCTGAACCACAGTCTGTACATGTTGCGGGCGATAATCGCCTGAATCATGCGCCCGCGCTCGTCGTCGCCGGCGGCGGTGATTGTGATTTCGCTCAAATGAATGGGTCTGCCGACGTCGATTGTTTCCATGATTTTCCTTACGCCGTCGGGTCTGATTTTTTCGGGAATGTTGCCTGCGGCGATATTGAGGCTCGCCTTGGGGTTGAAGATGTGCATTTGCGAGCCCACAATGTCGATTTTGCAGCCGCGCGAAATCATTTCCTCAATCATATTGCGGTAGTCTTTCGACATTATGTAGTCGTTGATGTTAAGCTTTACTTTTTTGGGGAAGTGCTTTTGCGCCGTTTGGAACGCGTCGAACACGAAGTCGGCGGGCATGATTACCCCGAAGCGCGATTTCATCAGCTTGTCGCCGTCTTTGAAGCCGCCCTTGGAGTAGGCTTCGGCGGCCTCGTTTACGACGTCCCAGCTGTCGACCGTGTCGCCGTAGTATTCGGCAAGCTCTATTATGCGTTTTTCGAACGCCTTTTTGAGGTTTTGCGCGAGCACGGGGAACATCTTGGAGAGGTCTTTGCCCGTGAGTTTTTTGTAGTTTTCCGTGTACTGTTCGGGCTTCGGGACATTGGTGAACAGGTTGCCCACAGCGATGAGAATACCGGCAATGGGCAGGATCAGAACGGGGATGAACATTGCTTTGGAGAACCGCTGCAATGCATCCATTACCTTATCCTTCATGGGTTGACTCCTTTTCATTTACAATTCCAAAAACCATTCTCCTGGGATGCGTCCATCCCCTGGGACCCGGCCGGGTCTGTGATGTTACTATCTCACAAACCAACGCAAGTGTAAACATTTTTTGAACAAATGAAAACGCGTTACCCAAAACAGTAACGCGTTTCTATTACTTTTGTTTAAGAACCCATGATTTTTTTGTGCGAAGTGCACAGACATTCTTACTTGATGCCGTTTTCCATGCACAGGCGGCGGTATTCGTAGGCGATCAGCTCGATGAGCATCATCACCTGCGGAAAAAAGGTGTTGGGCATGGTGTTCTGGTCGTCCAGCTTCCACTGGTTCTCCACCCGGAACCATAGGTCGGCGTACCGGCCCACGCTGTTCTCCTGCTCGCCGGTAATTGCCACAGTGCACACGCCGTTTTCCTGCGCGGTCTTGATCTTGTCGCGCACCATCGAGGTCTCGCCGGATTTGGAGATGCAGAAAAACATCCCCATCCGGTCCAGGGTGTTTTCAAATATGCCCACCGAGTCGCCGCCGGTGGCACTGAAGCACAGGATGCCCATGTTCACCAGCTTCTGGGTCAGGTAGGTGGCCACCGTGCCGGAAAACCCGGTACCATAGACAAAAATCATCTTGTCCCTCTGCTCCAGCAGCTTTTCCGCACAGACCTTCAGCTGGGTGTAGGTATTGTAATTCAGCAGAGACTGGGTGCTGAAGCCGTTGAGG